>JGI20225J20221_1000851_pt1 | contig 29117 bp, 34 predicted proteins | sample BioMet4_FD_20221 | JGI IMG/M metagenome (IMG submission 20221)
AGATTTCCGATTTTCCGATTAACAATAAAAGTTTTAACCTTTCATACTGCGGACACGATCTATAATACTTAAAATATGCCAGTAAAAGAGTTTAACATATTTCGCCGCCATCGTTACCAAGCTATTCCCGACCTGAGATTGGTTACCTTACCATCAACTTTTCGCGGGCGTCCGGTCATCGGCAGCGGAATCACCGAAACCGAGGCTGCACTGGTAGCAACGCTTTGTCCTGTGGGAGCCATTCAGCTTTCTCCCTGCCGTATTGATCTCGGACGCTGCGTGTATTGCAACGAATGCCATTTTGCCCTTCCGGGGAAAATAACCTTTACCAACGATTACCGGCTTGCCACCAATGTTCGCGAAAGCCTGATTGTTGAAGCCGGAACGGATATTCCCGTTAAACTCAATCCTGATAAAATCCGTAAAGAAATACGTTCCATTTTCCGCCATGCCCTGAAACTGCGACAGGTTTCTGCCGGTGGCGATAACTCGGCAGAGATGGAACTGAATGCCGCCGGTAATGTTAATTTCGATATGGGACGCTACGGTATCGAATTTGTAGCTTCGCCGCGCCATGCCGACGGTATCGTTATCACCGGACCCATCACCAGCAACATGGCCGAAGCCCTGCAGATTTGCTACGATGCTATTCCCGAACCCAAATTAATCATCCTGGCCGGTACCGATGCTATCAGTGGCGGCATCTTTGCCGGCAGCCCCGAACTAAACAGGGAGTTCATCGCTAAATATCCTGTAGATTTATTTGTTCCCGGAAACCCGCCTCATCCGCTCACCTTTATCCATGGTGTAATGGAGATGATCGGACGAAAATTCTGAAATTCTTGTAAAGGAATCTTTCCTTAAAACTACCTGAAAGGAAAGTGATGCGTAGCCTATTGATCTTTTATTTGACAGCCTGTTGGCATATCGTTTATCGTATTTGCGAAATTACATTATTTTTTGTTGAAATACAATTTCAACGGTATTACGAGCGGCATTGCAAATGCCGCTCAGCCGGGCATCGCTTTATAATGATCACTAATGGCTGCCGGTATCGTTAGTTGCCGCCGGTTAATTCTTCCTGAGCGTATATTTTCCATCTCCAATTTTTGCTACCTGCCAGCCATTGTTAAGAAACAGATCATAATCCGCCTCATTTATTCTTCCTGTTACGTTGGAAATCGGAGCCGAAAGTATAAAAAATTGCCAATCATTGGAACGGAAAATGCCATTTTTAACTTCCGCAATTCCCCATTCTCCAGTCAGTCGCATTGTTTTATACACAACGCCATTCCCGACAGGTGTTAATTTTTCCTGTGGGTTAAAACCTAATTGCAGATTATTATTCTTTATAATGAGTATATCTCCTTCCAAAAACTTGTGCTTGTATGCAGCAACAAGCTGCTCCTGATGCTCAAACTTCAGTGTTTCCTTTTTCAGTAAAGAATCGGCGCCATATTGGGCAATAATATTCGTAACAGCCTCTTTAAGCGCTATGGTATCTGAAGGAATTTTATTATTAATAATCTGACTGCCAATATCGGGTAGGGTTTTCCCTTCTTTTACATCAGTACGCCAGTTTTCGTTAAATTCATCAAACAATAACCCATAAGCGGGACCCGTCAGGTAAGGAAATGAGTTTGCCAATCCTTCTTTGTCAACAGATCGTTCTAATTGTTTTGCCACCACTTTTGGCAATAATTTTTTAGCTATCCCACACAATCTGAAACCGGTGTATTCTGCCATACCTTCGTGTAATTCAAATATATTTTCATTGTTCTCGGGAAATAATGCCTGCCGGTAAGCCCGAATTGTTAATGCATCTGCAAGCTGTTTTATTTTATCATCCGTTTGCTTGGAATTCAGGGCACGGTTCAAAGCCATAAATTCCAACTTTAACAAAATACTTCCCTGCAATTCGTCAAGGTGATTGTTTTCAGACGTTACAGGATTTATCCCCAGTTTCTTTTGATTTCGATGCCAACTCTCATGAACAAGCAATTTGTCTCTTGAATAGCCGTCGTCTTTTGAAATGTCATCCCAATTAACCATTGTCCAGTTTTTACCACTCCAGTCCAATGATGTATTCGCAATATTTATATTGTCAGGCAACTTACCTGTGTACAAACCATTTTGATAACTAAGTTTTCCTTCATTATCAGATTCATTGGCAATGATCAACCGGTTTCCGGTGAAAATGAACATCGTTGCTCCATACAAATTAACGCCCCACAAATTACCGTTATCAAGAGCGCATAAAGAATCCAATTCGTTAAAATACGATTTTGCAAGCATCCATTCGGTTGCTTCCTGTCCTCTTAATGTTCCGAAATTTAACATCACTGTTAAAATACTTAGCAACCATACTTTTTTTGTTTTCATACATCTTCTGTTTTAATTAGTGGTAACGGCTGAGGTTATGCGCCATAAGAGATTGCCGGCTATGCTTCTATTCACCGTTATAAACTTTTATGTCATATCGTTTCCCCTGATGTTTATAAAGTTCTATTTCAAACTATTTCTGTTACTGTTTTTCATTATGCGGGATGATAAATTCAGCTTAGCCGGAGGTTACGAGGCAATGCTTACAGCTTACCAGAAAATTGCTCCGCATCTTAATGAACCGCTGTATACGAGACCCGTACGTACAGTGGTGTAAGAGGCTCTCCCCGTTCCCGATCAATCGGGGGCAGGGCAGGCTACTCATATCTCGATTAGCGTTTTGTTGATTTTATTTCAATTTCTTGGCTTTTTACTACTTTAATAAACTTTCTAAATTGAATATTATCTCGGTAAAATACTGACCCTTTAATAAAACCTAGGCGCAAATAAAAATGATGTCTTGTTTGCCATTTTTCTAAAGTGTCAAATTCAATTCGACTTTTATTAAATTCAACGCAACGTTTTTCAAGCCAAATGATGAATTTTCTAGGAATTCCAAGTCCTCTATATTCTTTTAAAATGCCGAATAGGTTAATATGAGCATGATCATTATACCAATCAATCTGTGCACATGCTACCAATAAACTATTTTGGTAAATACAGTACACTTCACAATTATCTCTATGCACCCTAGTTTCCAATTCATTAATAGAGCGGAGAAGTTCATCAAAAATGAGTGGCTTAAAAATTTTTAGAAAAAAAATTTTAAGCTGTGGGAGAAGTGAATTCTCCGCTAATTTAATTATAATTTCATCATTAAGCATGGCTTCAACTTATCTTCCAATGTCCCGATTTCAACGAAGCGCAGCGAAGTTACCATTCCATGTTGGTGCTATTATTTGATGCTTGAGTTTCTTTCTAATCCTCTTCAACTCCGGTACCACGACAATGATAACAGATCTCGTCTTGAAGAAGGCCTGGAAGAAGGCTATTTTTAATACGGCCAGTTCCATTGCACTTATGGCATTTTCTTGTACCATCGGAGGAGGTATAATTACCATTTTTAGATTCTCTCCAAAATGTAAAAAGCAGGTAAACAACACCAAATATCCCTAATATGCCAATTAACCATGCTTTCATTTACTTTCTATGCTTTTTTTGCATTAACTGTGTCATTTATTAAATAGCAAGAAATATCATCACCATATAAGTCATTCGAGAAATGATAAGCTACGCAACGTGCGGAATAACATAACCATTTTTTTTCACATAAGCCACATTGACCTGAGTAATCTTCTGGCGTAATATTTCGAAATTCAACCATTTTTTTATTATTCCATATTTTATCAATGCTATCAGATAAAATATTGCCGCAATACATTTCTTTATTGTTTTTGAAGAATACACAAGGATAAACATCTCCATTTGGCATTATTGCCAAACTTGCCTTTCCCGCTGGGCAAGTAAATGCAACTGGATGTACTCCTTTAAATAATGAAGGAGAAGAAACATCTAAGCCAGGGCAACAGCCTAAAGCAATTTCAATGTTGTTCCTTTTTGCAGCTTCATCTATTTTGGGTAAATACTTTTCAACTAATTGTTTTGGTGGGACATGTTCTAACATTTCTTTTCTATAACCAGGAACATATCTTAGAAGTCGAAAGAAAAACACACCATGAGTGCTTAAGTCATCAATAAGGTCAGGAACTGTTTCAAGGTTTTCCTTCAATCCTACGCAAGCGACATCAACTTTAATTCCCCTTTTAACAGCTATATCCAAATTTTTCAAAACAATGTCATAAGAGCCTACCTTACCAACAACCATTTCATGAATTTCCTTTGAACCATGGATACTTATTTGGATACTCTCAAGTCCAGCATCAATTAGGCTTTCAACTCCTCTTCCATTAGCAGAGTATCCAGTTGTACTAACACAGGGACTCAATCCAATTTTAAAGGAGTGCTTAATTAGTTCAGCAAGATCGTTTCTCAACATTGGCTCACCACCAGTAAAAAATATATTGTTAACATTAGCTTGAGCAAGTTTATTCAGGATCATTATCACTTCATTTGTATTCAACTCTGATGCAGGTTTAATACATGGAATGTCAGCCTCACAAAAAATACATTTACATTGACATCGTTGAGTAATCTCAAAATCAACGATAAATGGAACAGATAACTGTGGAACAAATGGTTTTACCATAAGAATAATTTTTAAATTGTTAGAAGCCGATATAAATGCCAAACATTAGCAGACGTTTAAAGAAGTCAACTGTGTCTTTTTCAGGCACTTCATTAATTTGAGCCTGTTTTTTTATTTCATTAAAAGAGACGCTACTCTTAAATGACTTTATCAGTTTATATCCAGTTGAATTGACGTAATAAGCAGTATTTTTATCAGAAATAAGACATCCTTCTTTTTCTTCTCTTATCTTTACTTTCTCTTTTAAAGCAAAAATGCAATTTTCGTTTTGTCCATTATCAACATTCATGGCTCTTTTAAATTCATCGTCAGTAATACTGCCACTCCTTCCGCCACCATGATGCCAATGTGCATCGTGATGTGTAGTAGGAACATGAAGAAGAATTTTGTCTTGGTCTTGTTGTCCAAAAGCACTTCTTAGAACACGTTGATTGATGTAAGGTCCATAAATACACATTACTTCTGGTTTAAGCTCATTATTTACCAGCCAAGAACTTTTATTAACGTTCTCTCGGAATAATTGTGAATTTTGGTTTTGTACAGAATTTGAATGATTGTTCATAATTACCTCCATTTTTAAAATTATTATTATGTTTTATGTAAAAGTACATTTTTTTCTTCAATAAACGCTAACGGTTTCGGGCTTTGCGTTCGGGCGGGTTTCGAAGCACAAAACTGTCAACCAGCACTGAATTTGAATAGAGGCACAAAGCTCCAAGTTTGCAAATCACCCCGCCTGACGCAAAACCCGTGTTAGTGGCTGGGCTTCTCATATTCTATCTTTCGTTATTAGGTTCCAATAATGTTCACCTAAAATTGTCAATTTACAAGACTTACTTTCCATTGCAGCATAATACATATGTTCTGCGTCAACAGGAATTACTAAATTTATCCTATTGTATTTTTGAAGTAGTCTGAACTTAGCAACATTTTCTTCATCAGGTACTCCACTGTCCGGCTCGTAACTTGGGTCTAGTTTAAATTCTTCTCCTTTTTTTGGGAAAAATTCAGATAGTTTTTTTAAGTCCGCAAGAGAAATTGGTGGCTGAACTTTTCTCAACGTGGTAAATGTAGTTACATTAGTTTTGAATATTGGTCGTTGTTCCCACGAACCCAAAGATTGATCTATGTGAGCATATATACTTCCTGGTGTAATGTCTCCAACCAAATTTGAAGCACTTCCATTCATTGCGTCAATAAACAAACCAGTGAAAACACCCGAACCATTTTCTTCTATTGCGTATTGTGTTTCACTTGAGGCAGTCAAAATGGTTAGTCCTTCCGATAATATTGATTTGTCTTCTTTAGGTGAAGTCTTTCCAACAATTCCTGAATGGCAGCAATCTAAAACAATGATTTTATTTCTTGCCGTGGAACTATTAGCAATTTCCAATAATTCATTCATTGAAAATCCGTCATCACCGTCTTTACATTCTGATGTAATTAAATAACCTCCTGTGCTTTCAACATAACCATGACCTGAGAAATAAAATATGGCTATTTCACTATTGCCCTTGAAAAGCTCTTCAACTTTATTTTTTAGTTCTTTTCTTTCTATTCTCTGTGTCGCACCAGTTGCAACTTCAATATTAACATCAAAGTTCTTTGTTCCATCACTATGACGGTCAAGAACTGCCTTTATTGCATAAGCATCATTAACACAACCGTAAAGAGGTTTTATTGTGTCATAAAAATCTATTCCTACAACCAATGCTTTTCTCATATTGATAAACTTCTTATTGCATTTACAACACTTTCAGTATTCCATCCAACAACTATATCGGCATTGTCTTTAACTAATTTAGAGGTTTTTTCCGCACCCCAAGGTTCAATTGCAATTATAGGTTTTGGTGTAGTAAAACCTTTTTTAGCAATTTGTATTTCTTTGTCTATCCATTTACTATATGAAGAATAAACACCTGCTAAAATGATTACTGAATTACACAAAAGTATTTTGTTGTAAATAGCATCGTAAAGTTGTTTATCTGTCCCGTTCGTATGAATAGGATCACTTTTAGGTACAGAGAAGTCCTTATAGGTAAAGTATCCTCTATTATCTAGTAGGCTTATAAGTTTCTCGTAAGCGTCACTGTATGCCCAAGAGTGACTAATGAAAAGGTTGTAAGTTGTTGCCATAAAATATTAAAGTTTATTTGTAAATTCTTCTAAATTTTTCCAGTTCCATTCAATTACTTTTTTCCCTATTAGTTCAGGTGGAATAGCTCCTTTGTCATTTCTCTTTATGTGCATTCCAATAATTTTTTTCTTTTCTTCTCGTGCACATTTCATTTCCCATCTTGCACCACCTGCTTTGTGAGTGTTTTTACTTAACAGGGCAATAACACCGTCACATCGTTTTATCTTAGTTCGACATTTTATTTTCCACTCGTCTTCGTTCCATTTTTGTTTTACTGACATATCAATAAAGTCAAATGGAGATTTTTCTTTTCTTGCTTGTTCAACAAGGTAGTCCCTATACTGAACGTCTTCGATGGCGAAGCTAATAAAAACACGTTTTCGTTTTTCTTTTTCGTCTGTTCCAAATAGCCAATCTGAAAATCCCATTATTCAGGTTATAAGAATTTTATTTTGTCAAGTTTTGAATATACTTCTTCGTGGTTTTCAAACTTGCAATAGCCGTTAAATGTTAAATATTTTATCAATTCTGAAGAACCGTCCACATAAACATTTACGTTTTTGAAAAACGCTTTAAAAGACTTACCTACAAGAAATGCCAAATCTTGACCATAAAACTCAGGTCTAACTATGAAATTGGCTTTTTCATTAGGTCTTTCTATAAGGCGGTTCAAATTATCCCTGTCAAAAGAAGAAAACAAAAGTTCATTATGTATTCGAGCATTTGAAAATGTATTTTTAATGCTTGATAAAATTAATTCGTCAATCTCATCGCTTGGGTAATCTTCTTGTTTTGGATATGTTGATAAATACAAAAAGTCTTTTTCATCTTTTTTCTTTTCAACAAACTTATAGTCGGGGTTAAATTCTCTTTCATAAACAATAAAGCCAATTCGGATTTCAATATTGTTTTTGTTTTGAGTTAAGAGGTCAATTCTCTTAACAATTTTCATTTGTTCAATTGGTAAAACTGTTATTGTATTATTCATATCCTGTTAATTTTTATTACTTGTCTTGTCTGTTTGCTGTGGTCGTCATAGCCTTGCCACTAACGGTTGAGTGTAGCAGCAGTAAGGGATTGCGGGCTACTTTCCTGTCAAACTACACCAAAGTTTATGCGGGGTAGAATGCTTGAATTACCACTGAAACCCTTATTGCTGCTACACTTTGTTAGCGGCTTTGTTTCTATCCACCTAAACATCCCATAACACAACCACATTGACCTTGCTGACCCCAATCAGAATGTTTGTCATACATTTTTGTTACAATTTCAGGGTCACTAAACTCTCTTAGGATACGTTGGAGAGCAGGAGAATCAATTCTTTCTATGTCAATGTCGACATTAAGATTGGGCTCTTTCAATTCGACAATTAATTCATTTGTTTCCATGATAGTTAAATTTAAATTTGACACTTTGCTTTATTAATAGATACATTAACTTTTTTGTTTATATACTGAAAAATTTTAAAGAATGATTGACAATAATAATCACGTTCATAAATTGTCTGATAAAATTCATATGCATGATTCATACAACCACCTTTACAATACTGCCTAAATTCACATTTACTGCAAGCATTAATTGTTTCAATTGTGCGTGATAGCAGTTCAGATCGTTTTTCAGATTTTAATATTTCTGTAAAGGTCATACTGGATATATTCCCTATTTTGAATTGCTCATAGTCTGTGAATCTATTACATGGGAACACATCTCCATTCGGTAAGAATGTAAGAAAATGATTTAAGCAATTTTCACTATGAATGCAACTCAAATTAATTCCTTTTAATAAAATCGATTGAATTATACTTCCACAAGGATTAACTCTAATTTTACAATTTTCATCAAGATACCATAAATCAAATAATTGCTTTAGTGCAATATAATATTCATCCGTTGTGAGAATGAATTCTGCGTAACGCGAATTTGGTATTACGGGACTTAATGTGAAATCAATATTATTATCTCTAAAAAAACTATAGATTTCTTCAATGTGCGGAAGTGTTTCTTTAGTCAGAATACAGATAACGCCAACATGTAGACCTTTACTCTTTGCATATAAAATATTTTTAAATACCTTGTCGAAAGAATTACAACGATTCTTATCATGAAGTTCTTTAGTCCCGTCAAGACTTGTCCCTACACCAAATTCATTTTTGATAAAAAAATCAATAAACTCATCATTTAGAAGTGTTAAATTCGTTTGAATCGCATTTAAAATGCGATAACCATCCTTTTTAAAGTTGTTTTGAAAATCTACCACTTTCATATAGAAATCAAGGCCAGCAAGCAAAGGTTCTCCACCATGCCAAATAAACTTTGTTATGCTATCCTTGCCATTGTGAATAATAACTGAAGAGATTATTTTTTCAAGTATAGAGAATTCCATATTTGAAGACTTCTTTTCACCAACAAAACAATATGAACAGGACAAGTTACATAAAGTAACAGGCTCAATAATCGGCGTTATTGCACCAATGTTATTTTTTATTTGATTAATAATTTTACTGTTGAGCATAATGTAACTGTGAATAATTAAAGGTTCTTTTTTCAAGGCGAATATACTCTGAATCAATCAATAGAATTGGATCAATCGTCAGTAACTTCTCAATCTTTTTTCTGTAAATATCTGATTTATTCTTTTCGATTTTTAAACAAAGAAGCACATAGTCATTATCAAAAATGCTATATAACTCAAGTGAATTATCTATTTGCATACATTTTCGAATTGCTTTTGATTCCCAATAATTGAACAATATAAATGGCTTATTTACTTTAAAGGTAATCTTCTCAATAGTTTTTTGACAATTTACAAAGCGATATTTTATATACCAGAAATAATCTTCTCTGTTTTCATCATCAATAATGATTATCTCAATATCAGTAAGATTGTGCCTTTTTTGCTTTTTATAACCCCTGCATGCAATCCAACTACCTGCAACCGTAGCGAATGTTGCACAAGTGGTATTTATTATGTCAAAAATGTTATCCATATTGTATGCTGTTTCGTTTTTAACATTGCCGCTAACGGTTTGCAGCTACCCGAAGGGCGGGACTTTTACCACATAACTTGATTTGAAAAACTAAACTTCCATTAACCATAAAACTGTCTTTGGAAAACGAAACCCCGCCTTTTGGGTAGCTGCTGTTATGGGCTGGTTTTTTCACTATTTTGACTGTTAAAAATTTCAATTAAGTTTTTTGATTTAGATTCTATTTCGCTGAAAATTGGGTTTAAAATATTAGGTGATATATCTTTTTCCAAAACAATTGTACCATCAATCAATTCCATAACAAAACCATCATCCGTGGTGCGTAATTGGTATCCTTTACGACACTTTTTGTAACGTGATAGTAATGCTTTTATCCCTTCAAAGAAACCTAACTCTTTCGTTTGTCTAAAAACAAATTGAGAGCAGGTTTCCTTAAAGAGACAAGGTCTTCTATTCCTTTTAGGAATAGAAATCCAATACAACTTTATGATTAATAATAAAAGTTGCTTCACTTCTTAAATACCAATACCATAATTGACGTTGAGGTTGCCGGTTTAGCGCCAATTCCAAAACATCCGCTGCTACCAGAAATTTCTGTATCAATGTTGCCGCAGCTTACAAACTCCCATCCAGAGGAAGTTTCCTGATTAATAGCTGCTTGTACTTGATTTGCTGCATCAGCAGAATTTCCATTGTTACTAATTTTAACCACAATTGGTTTTACTTTATATTCCATATTATTACTTATTAATTCCTACTCGTGTGGCTTTTCGGTTTCGCCCCGTTTTTTTGAGTGGTTTCTGAACTCCACTGTTTATCGTTTATCACAAAATGAAACCAGCCTTATTTAACCGATTTGTTTTTTAAGCTATCTATTACTTGTGTATAATTCTGAAATTTGTCAGTCTCATTCTTCAAAAACAAGCAATCCCTTTTCATTTTCTGCATTTACAAATTGTTATATCGTTTTTCCTGTTTTTTAAAGTTCAATTTCATTTTTTTTCTGTTACTGCTTTACATTGTGTGGGATGATATCCCAAGTGTTCTGGACTGTTTTATTCCTAGCGACAAAGCATTTGCCATTTAGCCGAGGACTGCCGACTCTTTAGCAACTGAGTGAATTTTCTTTATTATCCTTATTTGATAAGAGAATATCAACAAGACGGCCCAATCTGCTAAATATAATTTTATTGTTTTGCTTATCATTTTTCTCTCCTCATCCAAACAAATGTTGAACCGACCTGGCTTTCGATAGATTGCATTTCCCAACCTTCATTTTCATATTGGTTTATCAGATTTATCAATGGATTTAAATCATAACCACCTTGATGTTGCCTTTTAAGATTTATTTTTTTATACTCTTTACCAGCAATGCTTATATATACCTCATCAAGATCTGGATGATATGTCCGTATTGACAAATAGCTATAAGATGGTATTGATGGGTTTAATTTAAATGATGCAATTGAAATTGCAAGGGCAATAATGCTGATTAAAATAATTAATCTGTTGTTTTTCATAATTTTTAATTTTTACTGTTTTGAATATTTTCTTAAATCTTTACTACTATAATTTATTACATCTCTGATTGCTCCAGCATAATGATTTTCAAGTCCAATTCCAGACGCTTTTCCAATATAACGCCGCATGGATATTAATTTATGATCGCTTTCCTTAAAATAGCAGACATAAATATACACTTTTTCTGTACTTTTTTCAAAACTTTCAACTATAAATACGAAACCATAACCTGTGCCACTAGTTTTATAATCAGCAATTATCTTCTCAATAGTTTCGGGATTTATTTCATAAAAACTATTTGTCAACAAATTATCAGGGTCAATATTTGAATTATTCTTTGCACATGAGGCTGTATCTATTTCTACCAAATCTATTCCATATTTTGATGAAAAATTTATTTTTGCTGTCGATTTAACCCAGTTTATAATTAATTCATTTTTAATCATATTTGGTGTAATATAATTTTCAAATCGTATGAATTTTGCACAGGAGAAATCTAAACCATACCACGTTATCGTTTCGGTTCTTGCTACATCCATAATGGTCTGTGCTTTTATGTTTAAGCATAATAAGATTAACGTTGTCAATATTGATAATTTAATTTTCATATTATTTTAATTTAATTTGCTCATAATTTCAGAGTTCAGTTTTAATTTGTTAAAATGATCCCAATACACCCTAAATTGGCTATATAGGTCTGACAACTGTCAGCTTTATTTTTCAAAATTAAGTGATCATTTTCCATTTTCTTCTCTCATAAATAGCAACCCCGCCCGCTCAATAAAACCGGGCAGGGTTCACTTACATTCCGTTTGCTTCGCGTTAATTTTCAAATCTTTAAATCTTCAAATTAGCTAATTGGCACATTTTCTTCTTCTTTTTTCGTTCGTTCTCCTCCAAAAGCGGCCACCACACTGCTAAAGTTAAACAATTGCCATTTCTCTTTATCCTTGCGGAAAATGGATTTGCCTAAGCGGCAGATGGCCATCACCTCGGTATACAGGGCATTCATCTCCGTCTGCTGTTCGGCAGTAAGCCGTTTGCTTTTATTCTTGCTCAGTTCCTGGGTAATGTTGGCATTTTTACATTCTTCGGCCAACTGCGCAACCGCATCGAGGCGGGCAGCAGCGATCTTCTTTCCTTCAAGTTCGGCGCGGAAAGTCGGCAGGTTGTCGGCAAAGGTGAATAAATACTGGATGATGGCTTCCTGTACATTGATGCTGGCTTTTTTGTTAAATTTGGTATAACCCAACTCATTTTTCAGGATGGCAACCCTTGGCTTGTCGTTACGATACGCTACCGAAATATCGGTAAATAAATCGGATAATTTGATTTTGCCATCGGCCACGATGGCTTTGATGTCGCGGGTAGCCGCTTTCTGTTCCAGTCTTTTGTCGGTCGTAAAACTGATGATCGCCTGGTTGATGCGCGTTTCTATTCCCTGCCCGTATTCAGCAGTCATTTCCGGGTTGCGGGCGGTAAAAAACGCCAGCAGTTCCATGTAGTTTCTGATAATAATCAATTCGCCCTGTAATGTAATATAGAGCGGAAAGGAATAATTCTTTTTCATAGTCTATTTTTTTTAGGGTTAATTTTTACTGAAGCGCCTGAAGGTTGAAGCACCTAAAATTCGTTAAACTCTTTAAGAACCTTAAAAACTTTATAAACCTTATAAACTTTAAGAATTTTCGCTCACTTTAAGCACTTTAGGTACTTTTCATACAAAAATAAATTATTTATGGATTCAAGAATAATAATCTGCCAATAAAGTTATTAACAATTTTATACATAGTTAGTATAATCTATTATAAATGTGTACACTAACATGTTAATAACTTTTATAAACAAGATGTGATTAAGGGCTAACCGCTTGTCCTTTTTTCACCTCACCACCCCATCACCCCATCACTCCATCACTCCATCACCTCATCACCCCATCACCCCATCACTCTATCACTCACTCTCCCATTCGCCCTTTTTAACTTTAATACAAGCAACATTAACTTGAATACAAGCATCTTTAACTTTAATACAAGCATCTTTAACTTTAATACAAGTAACTTTAACTTTAATACAAGTAGCTTTAACTTTAATACAAGCAACATTAACTTTAATACAAGCATCTTTAACTTGAATACAAGCAACATTAACTTTAATACAAGCATCTTTAACTTGAATACAAGCAACATTAACTTTAATACAAGCATCTTTAACTTAAGCACAGTACAGTTTAACTTAAGAACCGGACAGTTTAACTTAGAAACCGTATGCTTTACCATCAATACCGGTTACTTTACCGTAAGCGCCGGACACATTACCCTTGCCAAAGACTTCGTTACCCTCGCCCCTTCGCCTCTTCTTTTCTGTCGCCCAATCGCCCTTTCTCCCTTTCTCCTCATCGCCCAGTCGCCCTCTCGTCCCGTTAACCTTCCCGGAGATTCTACATTTTAAGCAATGCATGGCCGATGGCACAGTCGAGGCATCTTTTTTTATCGCAATACTCCGCCTTTAGCTGAAGCAACCCCTGGGTTTGCAAAGCACTTCCGGCTTTTAGCCCTGCACCGGCAAAATGTTGAATCACGGAATTGTGTTCCGGCGCTATTTCGTACAGGTATTCCAGCGCCTTATCCCTGAGTTCCGGATTGTCCATTTGTTTTCCGTAAAGGAATAAAAAGGGAACCACCGTATTGATGAGCAACAGATCAATAGCATCCGCTCCCAATTTTTTCAATCTGCCCACCGACGGTTTATCGAAAACATAATGTTGTTGCCAGTATGCCTTGCATTCCACCTCAAACAGGCTTACGATCTGGCTCAGGGTGTGGCTTTCGATAATCTTGGAAAACAATGCCGAGGATTTAACAATCAACTGGGCGAACTGAGCCAGCCGTATGGTTGGAAAATTGGATGGACGCAGACGCAGAAACCGCCAGAGATGCCCGTCGATAGGTTTCAGCGAATATTTCGATTGTAGAAAATGGTATTCTTTTTGAAGCGATTGAGGATATTCATCAATAAAATTAACTCCAAGCAGGCCTGCCTGGCCAAAAAGCATGGCTTCGACCTGAAGAAGATTGTTTTTGTGCCTTCCCAGATATTTCAGGGGCAGCGATTTGGCTAAAAGTTCAAAAGGCAGGGAATTTAGACGGAAACCGAAATTGCGGGCAAAGGCCTGGTAAAAAGTTTCCTCCCAGTTATTTCTGTTTTGCCGGAACATAGCATCTATGCTTTGCGTTTTCGTTTCCAGACGTTCGACGAGTAGCCGTTCGAGCCAGGCATCCACTGTAAACCGGTCGACTTCAGCTATGGAATGCTCGCAGGGTATCCAGCTACGGCTATTCATAAAATTCTGGTAACGCTCCAGAAGCCGGCTATCGAACATCCCGTCGAGTTTTACGGTGGGTATTATTTCTCCGTTTTCACGAAAAATTGTTTCGTCGGCATTCAAAACTACATGTAAGATAATGTTATTATAGGCTTTATCCTGATGGTGCCCATGCTTGACCCAGTCGGAAGCATTCACATGAATTTCTACATTACCTGCCCAAAGGGTATCCCCGATTTTGATACGGGCATTAAAAAAGTCGGGACCCGCATCGGTATTGTGTTCACCGGGGTTATTTATTTCCGTTAAATCACCATCAGTAGTCTGCAATTGCCGGATAAACAGACGGTATTTCCATAGATAATGAAGGAATTTTTCGTCCATAAGGAATTTTTTGTTAAAATTACAAACAATATGGTTTATGTCGAAAAAAAATGTTATCTTTGAGCTATGATTAAAATAACAAGGGCGGAAATTAAATTTGGATTATTATAATTAAAAACTAATTTTGCACAACGATTGCATTTTTTAATGAAAACTGAGTTCAATGAAGAATATCAATTTATTGGTTTCAGGTATCGAATTTAAGACTCGAAAACTAGTAAATTCGTANAAGGATATTCAAAACGAAGTAACACAGTTGAATGAAAAAATCAAGGCGTTACAACATACAATAGAAGAACAAAAAGAAGTTATCAAAAATTTAGAAGAAAAGAACAAAACAATAAAAATAGCAAAAACATTAGACAAAGGTAAGGAGACACTGGATTCAAGATTAAAGATAAATGAATTGGTGCGGGAAATTGATAAATGTATTGATCTTTTAAACAAATAAAGTCATTATAAATAAGGATAGTATCCATGGGCGAACTTTCAATATCGGTTGGTATAGCTGACAGACCATATCGGTTAAAGATAGAAAAGGCAGATGAAGAAACGATACGAAAGGCGGCCAAATTGATTGAAAAAACGATGAAAGAATATTCTGTTAATTATGCATTTAAGGACAAACAGGATTTATTGGCAATGGTGGCTCTTCAGTTCGTAACAAGCTCGCTGAATTTTGAAAGCCAGATAGATTTTACGGAGAATAAGTTAGAGTCGAAATTATCAGAAATTGACCATGTTTTATCGGAAGTAATTTAGTTTAAAAGTTTGCGTTCTTTGAAAGCACCACAAGATTTAACCCGTACTTAATCAATTTAGTTTGTAAACTCAACATTACAACTATTAGAGCAAAGCTTATTGGTTTATAAAAACAGGCCTCAACCCGGTAAACCCGGGTTCTTTCGCAAGGAAGACAGTGGACGTTTGCATAATCAGGCAGCTCTATTCATTTCATTTGGGGTTTACCAAAACACCAGAATTAAGTGCGGGTTTTTTTTATTAACCAGTCTTCCTACCTAATCAATCCTTTTTCAACAACTTAAATATATTAGCAAATGGAACAATTAGTTCTTATTATTATTGGATTAGTGGCAGGTTTAGTTGTCGGATTTATAGTTACCGGCACCGTGCTTCGCAAAGCCGTGGAACGCAAAAGCGCAACCATACTCCGCGAAGCCGAAGAAAAATCGGAAGTACTTAAAAAAGAAAAAATTCTTCAGGCAAAAGAAAAATTCTTGCAGTTACGAACCGAACATGAAGCAATTGTTAACGAAAAAAACAACAATATCCTTAAAAACGAAAATCGTCTGAAACAGAAAGAAACACTGCTTTCGCAGAAAATGGAAGAGTTTCAACGTAAACAAAAGGAGGTTCAAACAATAAAGGATAATCTGACCAATCAGCTCGAAATTATTACAAAGAAACAGACTGATACGGAGAAAATTCATAAAAAACAGGTTGAACAGCTCGAAATTATTTCTGGATTATCGGCTAACGAAGCTAAAGCGCAACTTATTGAAACGCTGAAAGAAGAAGCTAAAGCCGAAGCGATAGTACAGATAAAAGATATTGTAGAAGAAGCAAAGCTTACTGCCAATCAGGAATCGAGGAAAATAGTCATCGAAACCATCCAGCGCACGGCTACCGAACATGCCGTTGAAAATACGGTTTCTGTTTTCAACATCGACAATGATGAAATAAAAGGAAGAATCATCGGTCGTGAAGGCCGCAATATACGTGCCCTCGAAGCGCTTACCGGTGTTGAAGTCATTATTGACGATTCGCCCGATGCCATTATTCTTTCCGGTTTCGATCCGGTACGCAGAGAGATTGCCCGACTGGCACTCCATAAATTGGTTACCGATGGCCGTATCCATCCTGCACGCATCGAAGAAGTGGTTGCCAAAACCAAGAAACAAATCGAACAGGAAATTATTGATACAGGTACCCGTATCACCATCGACCTTGGTATTCATGGCATGTCGCATGAACTGATCCGGATGATAGGAAAGATGAAATATCGTTCATCCTATGGACAAAATCTGCTTCAGCATTCCAAAGAAGTTGCTAATTTGTGTGCTACCATGGCTGCCGAATTAGGATTAAATCCCAAAAAAGCCAAGCGTGCCGGATTGCTGCACGATATTGGTAAGGTGCCCGACAATGAGCCCGAATTGCCACATGCTTTGTTGGGAATGAAGCTTGCCGAAAAGTTTAAGGAAAAACCCGAAATTTGTAATGCCATTGGCGCTCACCACGAAGAAACGGAAATGCTTTCGTTATACGCACCTATCGTCCAGGCCTGCGATGCTATTTCCGGTGCTCGTCCGGGTGCCCGCCGCGAAGTGGTGGAAGCTTATATTCAACGGTTGAACCATCTGGAGGAATTGGCTATGACTTATCCCGGAGTTGTTAAAACATACGCCATACAAGCTGGTAGAGAATTGCGCGTTATCGTTGCTGCCGATAAAGTTACCGATAATGAGGCTACACAACTTTCGATGGAACTTTCACGTAAGATTCAAAACGAAATGACCTACCCGGGTCAGATCAAAATTGCCGTTATCCGCGAAACCAGGGCTATAGCTTACGCAAAATAACAACGCTTGCCCTATTCCCTTGCCCGGCTTGCAGAAAACCCAATAATACATAGGAGCCCCGTTAACGATCGTTGACGGGGCTCCTGTTTTTAAACAAGAACGTTTTATTTTATCTCAATAGAGTTTTAAGCTGATCACTGACGAGTTCCCCCCATCACTTCATCACCCCATCACTCCATCACTTTAATCTAGTTCCTGATCAATTTTCCCGTTTCCACACTATTACCAACCTGCAAACGATAGAAATAAATTCCTTTGGAAACGTTAGAAGCATCCCACGAATACGTATGAATTCCCGAACCTGACTTTCCATCAAATAATACATCCAGTTTCTGCCCAAACATGGAATAAATGCTAAGATTTATGGTTTCGGACTGAGGCAAATTAACAGAAATTGAAAATCTATCCTTCGAAGGATTGGGGTAAACCAAAGCAGACCCATTGCCGGGAACTATTTCGGGTATTCCTGTGTTTAGTTCCGGCTTGGCTAATTTTTTATCGGTATAAAGATGATATTCGCCCGGCTGAAGATTGATCACAGAATTGGTATAATTTACCGTGATGGAATCGCCGGAGAAATAATCGTACCATTTGCCGGTGGATTGGAAGTTGGGAACGACATCTGTGGAAGTAACTCCAAAATTGCCAATGATGGTAACATTCATCGAAGGATCGTTTAAATGGATAGTCTTTCCGGCAGAAGCCAGCGAAAGAGTGAAATCGGTGGTTTCAAATACAGGTTGTGTCTTTTTCAGATCAATCAGCGCCGACCAGAAATTATTCAGGTAATGCCGGCGGTAATCCTCATTATAATCCCAGCGGGCAGGTTTTGGTGTAAGACGATCGGAACTTTGTCCCGAAGGCCAGTTAATGGAATAATCGTAGCCTAACTCGCCGAACTGCCATATCATCTTAGGACCTGGAATGGTAAAGAAAAACAAACCGGACAGTTCCATTCGTTTCAAAGCAGTAGTTGTATCTTTGACATTATAGTCTCCCTGAACATTTCCATTAGCAATGTTTCTATACATTTCCCTTTCTTCGTCATGGCTTTCCATATAAGTAACAAGGTTTGGCTGTTGCCAGTTACGTGCTTTGTACGAACCCCATGTAAAGTCCCAATCGGTACTCCATCCCATACTTGCCTGCCCGTAGTTATAATTTGCATTTCCCCAAAGCATCATTCCCATGTTGGATAAAACGGTTTCTTCGTCATTATCGGCAAAATGTTCGAGAATGACATAGGCATTGGGTTTTACACTCCAGATGGAATCGGAAATACGCTGCCAGATGTTTATCCGGCTTTGATCATAGTGTCCCCATGCCGTGGTATTTCCAAGCGTATTGGTTTGTGTAAATCCTTTGGACAAATCAAAACGGTAACCATCTACATGATATTCATTGATCCAGTATTTAACTACGCGGTTTACTAAGTATTTTGTAGCTTCACTTTCGTGATTAAAATCGTAACCGACATTAAAATCGTGTTTAGCAATGGGATTAAACCACGGATTATTGGCTGCCGGACGATTGTTTAACGCATCCCAGTAAAGCATCACCATAGGCGAGGTGCCAAAGGAATGGTTTAGTACCATGTCCTGGATAACAGCTATTCCGCGGCTATGACATTCGTCAATAAAATGTTTCAGGGCATTTTTAGTTCCATAATATTTATCGGGAGCAAAATAATAATTAGGATTATACCCCCAACTTAAATTGCCTTCAAATTCGCTGATGGGCATCAGTTCAATGGCATTCACGCCAAGGCGTTGAAGATAGCCCAACGTGTCAATCAGCGATTGATAGTTGTGCAATGCCGTAAAGTCGCGTATCAGTAATTCATAAATCACCAGGTCGGTTTTTGCCGGAGGGGTAAAATTAGTCGTCTGCCATAAGTATGGTTGCTGTGCCGTTTGCAGAACCGTGGCAATGTCAGAGGTTTTATCGGAAGGATAGCTAAGCATGTTGGGATAAGTAGTGGCATCAATATACGAATCGTTCCACGGATCGCTTACCTTATCGGTATAGGGATCGCCTATTTTAATGCTTCCATCCACCCAATACTGAAAAATATATTCTCTGGCGGGAACCAGATGATTCAGTTGTACCCAGAACCGCTTACCGTCGGGGGTAATATTCATATAATACGCCGAATCGGCTTGCCAGTTGTTGAAATCACCAATGGCAAAAACATAATTTTTGTTTGGAGCATACAAACAAAGCACAGCCGTGCTGTCGTTGATGTAATTTATTCCATCTTCAATTCCGGAAGGCAAAGCTTCTACCTGTGGATTAGGAATCACAGCGTAGGTAAATGTATCTGCGACCATTCCTGTAGTGTTCTTGGCAGAAATAACCACGGGTATTTTAGTCCAGTAGCCGGCAATATTTGTCGCATCAATGGTATAATTGATGGAAATATCTTTTACTGCGAGTATTTGTTCATTGTTAATGTACAAAAACATTGAATCGGCTCGCGGGCTGGCGGCAGCCACCGGTATCTGCGAATTTTCCGGAGCAACAAGAGCTTTCTGGGTTGGCTGGGTGATATTGATACTAAGTTCTGAACCGTAAACATCTACAAACAAGTCAGGACGAGTTTGAGTGCTTCCATCTGCACTGCGGAAAACAAAAGCCATCTGGGTAACTACTTCTCCGGCAGAAACGTTGTAAAAGCCCCGGATGTTTGGTGTAATCGAAAGCTGGTATTTATGATTTCCCAGACTGGTAAGATGCGGCTGATTGGTATTGTTGCCCCAGTCGCCAATCACATGTGTCCAGTCCGGACTTCCTTCAAGAATAACGCCGGTGTGAGCATAAACCTCGCCGGTATAATTTTCGAGCGCAGTTCCGGTAGCATCAAAGGTTAACGTTATCAAATCCTGATCAGAGGGATAGGCAGGGATTGTGGTAATCTGACTCCAAAGAGTATTTCCAAAAAAGAATAAGGAAACAATTATAGTTAAAAGATATTTTTTCATTGTAATGAGTTTTTTATTTTGCAAAGTTAAGTAATTATCTCTTACTACCATTTTCTTCCGTTTTAAGCCTTTTCCTGTTCATTTTTTCACACCTGTTTTAAAGCTGATGGCAATTTTTTTTCTATTATTTTGCTGGGGGAATTGAAATATTTATTTGATTATAAAAGACTTTCCCTAAATTTTATATTTTTTTAAAATCAGCCGCTGGAAAAACTTAAAACGAGAGTCTAACTTCTATCTAAAAGTAATTTTAAGTTTAATCCGATTAAAAGAAAACTTAAACGAAAACAAGGATGAACGGTTTTATTAAAAAGTATATCTGGTTTGCAGGATTGATATTTACGGCGGGATGTGCCAGTATTCCTGTTTACAAATGCAATGTGATAAAAACTACAGGAACTGAATTTCCGGAAAGCACCAGCAAATATACCGACAATGACGGACAAATAGAATTCGGGATGGCGCGCGATACACAAAACGTGTATATCAGCATTGTTTTTCTGGATAAAATGGCTCCTGTTAAATTGATGCACAACGGATTTAACGTGTATTTTAATTCTCAAGGAAAGAAGAAAAAAGAATATACACTCATGTTTCCGGTAAAAGCGGAAGGTGATTTTATGAAAGATGCAGAACCACGAAACGATTATGAAAGACTTGCTAAACAACAACACCGGGGTTTTAAAGGAATGATGGAAAAATTCCCTGACGAAGCAAAATGGAAGGACAAAAACGGAACTACTGTTTTCCGCTGGCGCGAAAGCTCGAATCCTTGTAAATTAGAAATGGTTACGAATGAAAGGGAGCAATTAACATATCGCATCACCCTTCCCCTGAATCAACTTTTTGAAAACAATAAAAAGAAAACGAATCTGGCTATTGGGTTCGAAAGTAAAACATCCGGAAACAACATGGGAAATAAAATGGGAGGCCCTCCGGGTGGTGGAAGACGAGGAGGTGAAGGAGGAATGGGCGGTCCCGGCGGCGGAAATATGCCAGGCGGAGATGGTCCGGGTGGCGGCCATGGACACATGGGGCCAAGAGGCGAAAATCCTCAACCCGGACAGAATCAAAATGCGAACAAATCGTTAAAGACATGGTTTCTCATCCCCGTAAATAATTAATTTGAACAGGTAAATTTTCTCATATTTGCCAGAGGTTGTCCGTATCGGGCAGCCTCTTTTTTTATCCTGTTTTGTTGCTATTTCGAGTTCTCGCTCCAGAATATTTCCAGATAATGAATTTTTAATGAATGTAGCCAGCTTTTAATGTTTTTTCATACATTTGCCTAAGGAATACCGTTTCAAATCATTTATTAACTATAAAATTAAACATTATGGCACACGAAGACACTACCCAATGTTGTCCGGAGTTTGACCCTGCTCCCTGGGACGGCATTACCCACCAATGGAAAGACAAACTTTTTCTGAAAGATTCCATGCCGGTTTTCTTTCATGTTCCATTTCCATGGAAAATATCTAAGCTGATTACCAGCATGTGGAACAAAGCCCAGCAGGCAGAAGCCGCTCCTGAATTAAAAGATTTCCTTTTGTTAGCCAATGATCCCAGCCCGTGGAAGTGCGATTATTATCTGGGGATAAACAAAGAAATCCCCGGCGGTACCAACGTTAAACTTTCAGGAACCTTTATCTCCAAAGTCTTCGACGGACCATACAGCGCCGTACCCAAATGGATTAAAGAGATGAATGTATATCTTGCCGAAAAAGGGCTTACTGCCGGTGATTATTTTTTCTATTATACCACCTGTCCTCGCTGTGCCAAAAAGTACGGACATAACTATGTGGTTGCTTTTGCCCGCATAAAAGAATGAAAGCTTTTTTTCCGGTAAAAAATCATGGTATTTTTTTTAGAAAAAGTTTGCACATCATAAAAAATATGTAAGTTTGACTTGTTGTTTTTTTACTCATCAAAACAATATAAAATTCTAATTTACAATTAAACGCAAATTTACACTTGCTATGAAAGATACTCCAATAAATTATGAAATTGTAAGCCAGCAGATAAGGGAAATGAAATTACCTATAGTTGGCAATGGTTCTATCAGGGAAATAAAACGGTTGATTGACAACATCGAAAAGGCCTCGGGCGAAAGGTTTGTCCGTATGGAAATGGGCGTTCCCGGTCTTGAGCCTTGCTCTATTGGTGTTGAAGCCGAGATAGAAGCATTGCGTAAGGGATGTGCTGCCATTTATCCCGATATTGACGGCACGCCGGAACTTAAAAAAGAAATTTCCCGTTTTGTTAAAATGTTTCTCGACATTGACGTTGCTCCTACGGGTTGTATTCCCACCGTCGGCTCCATGCAGGGAAGTTTTGCCAGTTTCCTTACCCTGGCAAGAATCAATAAAGAACGGGACACTACTTTGCTGATCGATCCGGGATTTCCTGTACATCACCAGCAACACAAGGTGCTCGGACAGAAATTCGAAAGTTTTGATGTATATAACTATCGCGGTGAAAAACTCCGCGAAAAGTTAGAATCCTATTTTAAAAAAGGCAATATCCATTCGGTGTTGTACTCCAACCCTAACAATCCTTCATGGGTTTGCTTTACGGATAAAGAACTTCGTATCATCGGCGAACTGGCCACACAATACGATGTGATGATTACCGAAGACCTGGCTTATTTTGCCATGGATTTCCGCAAGGATTATTCGAAACCGGGACAACCTCCTTTCCAACCTACCGTGGCAAAGTATACGGATAACTATATCCTTTTTGTCTCCAGTTCCAAGGCATTCAGTTATGCAGGACAGCGTATCGGGATGATGGTGATATCCGACAAACTTTTCAATCGTAAATTCCCCGATTTGCTTCGTTTTTACAATACCGACACTTTTGGTAAAGCCATGATATTTGGAACCGTATATGCATTAAGTTCAGGGACGGCACATTCGGCACAATATGCGCTGGCAGCTATGCTTAAAGCCGCCAATGATGGCAAATACGACTTTGTGAAAGTGGTAAAGGAATATGGCGAAAAAGCCCACATCATGAAGAAGTTGTTTACCGATAACGGATTCAAAATTGTTTACGATATGGATGAAGATAAACCCATAGCCGATGGTTTTTATTTTACTATTGCCTATCCGGGTTTCACCGGCGAGCAACTGATCGAGGAGCTGCTTTATTACGGAGTAAGCGCTATTGCATTATCCATTACCGGAAGTGTGCATACCGAAGGTTTACGGGCATGTGTTTCGTTGGTTCAGCGGGAACAATTCCCGGCATTAGAGCAAAGGCTAAAGAAGTTTTATGCCGATCATCCTTTATAAGGCTGAATGAAGCGAAGTCCTGACGAAGAAGCGCTGGGGAGAATGACTTAGCGGTTTTTCGTCGGGATTAGGCAGAAAGCAGTAGTTAGTAGGCAGTAAGCAAGAATTAAAGTTAATGCCTGAATAGCGTTGACCATTCGCGCATGGAACAGTTTAGAAAAGAAGTGAAGGTTAATGCTATAAAAGCTGCAAAAGAAAAAGCTGAATCACTGGCTGCGGCAATAAATCAAAGCATCGGCAAGGCTATTTACATACAGGAAATGAATTATTTTAATCCTTACGTGATGTCGAACACTCTTCAGGATCAGGCTTTCGGAGCTTTTGGAAATAGTATGAAAGGTTCTGAAGGTTATGAAAATGCTTCCGCAATACCTGAAATCGAATTTGAAAAAATAAAACTTGAATCCTCCATCTCAGTGAAGTTTGAGTTGAAATAATATAGACTGATTCCGGTTCACTATTAAAAAAGACTAAATTTACGCCATGAAAAAGAGTGAAACGAAGCATGGCGCTACTTTCATGGCCTTGTCTGGATGGAAAAAGATAGGGGCTACATTAGCCATTGTTGCTATTTATAGTCTGTTGAATTATTTTGTCAGGGTGCATCTTCCCGGGGTTTCCAATGTGGATATCCGTCCGCAGATTGTACTGATATTTGTTGCCGGATACCTGTACGGACCTGTGTATGGCTTCCTGGCTGGATTTGCCGGAAATTTATGTACGGATTTACTGTTTGGCTATGGACTTACCTATCTGCCAAGTTGGACGATAGGCAATGGATTGATTGGTGCTTTGATGGGATTGTTTCCTTATCGTAAACGTCAGCAACTTGATCGCATCGGGCAGTTGGTGCTCATGGTATTGGTTCTGATACTGGTTAACGTACTGTCTCTGGCTTATGCGGCATGCATGGAGAGTATCCGGGGCAGTCATCTTGCCTTGGCAATCAACTTTCATTATTTTTATGTGCCGGCCTTATTATCCAATGTTTTGGGAACGCTTATTCTGTTTCCGGCTATCTTGTTATTTCTCGGGCGGCTGAAGAAAAATTTTCCTGTTAAGATTGCCCTGGCAAACTATTATCTGACCATATTTCTTATAGCTTCATCCTGGATCATTTTTGCTTTAAATTTTCAGACGCTTCCTAAAACCCTGAGCGTTGCCGGGCTCGATATAAACCAGGGCAATGCCTTGGTGGATGCTTTTAACCACTGGTCGTTGCTAATGGTAACAATGTCGATTATTAGTTTTTTTGTTTCAAGCTGGTTGTCGAAAACAGTGGTAACGCCGCTTAAGCAACTGGAAGAAACTGTTTATACCGTTTTAAAAGGCGACCCTGCCTCTGCCGACCGATTGACTCGCTCGGCCAACCGGCAGGATGAAGTTGGAATTCTGAGCTACACAGTGAAACTATTGAGCGAAAAGCTCTGGGAAACACAAAAGCTTTTCCGGGATGAGATGAAGAAAAAAATGAAATTTATGGATTCGGGCGACTCGGGAACGGATGTTTTTATTGTTGCTCTCGTTTCTTTATTTGGAAAAGATGTGCTGGAAAATCCGGAAGGCGATGCATCCTGTTCACAAACCGGAGAAATCAGCAATATCTCGGCCATTTCCCTGCTTGTTTCGGCTGGAGGATTGAGAGAACTGGCAGCCACTTATTCTGATGCAAAGATCGGGAAAAGCTTTGAGGGATTATATCCTGGGTTCCTGGAAGCCATACCTTCGAAAGAGAAACGGCAGGCTTTAGCATTAGCCATTGACCTTAACCTCCTGTTTAAAGGAAGGCTGATGGTGATGAATTTGCATGCACCGCTTGATCATGACTTTGCCTTTCACCTGCTGGAAAAGATTCAGGCTTTCCGTCGAAGTGATAAAAAATATATCGGTTACGTTACGCAACACGATATCATCAGCAAACTGCAGGAGAAATGGGAAAAATCGGCGAAGGTAAGCAACGAAAAACTTGAGCAGGTGATGAAACGAGCCGTAACTCAACAGATCGTTAAGGGATACCAGATCAAGAACCTGAATGATCTGGCCCATTTTGACGAAGATCTGAAAATTACCTACAGTCATAGCAATTTCAAGCATATTAAACAATTGATAGGCCTTTTAGTCAGCGAAAATCTCCAGGCAAAAATTCAGCTCGAGCCGAAACATTCCTCGTTTCTTTATCTGGAAGAGTGGGAGAAGACTCCGGATTTGAACCAGGAAGCAATTGCCGGAGGTCTTTCCATCGCCCATAAGCACGAGTTTGATGTAGTGATGGAATTTGTTACACGGGAACAACGCGACCGTTTCCGGGAAATCATTGAAGCTTTTGCCAAACGGGAGAGCAGCAGCCAGCAAAACCTCCTGTTCGACTCGTGGTATCAGCCGTTGTATTGCTCTGAGGTGCCCGTGGATGAATATTATCAGATAATCAATCTTGCGCTTGGCGACCATATGCACGTGGTTCATGCCTACTGTAAAGAACAAGATGCAGAAACGGTTATGAATTGGCTACAGAAAGAATCTTCGGATTTGGATTTGTCAGCCACGGCACTTTGGGTTAACGATGCTTTCTACCGGTACCTCGAAGGTAAATACGAATAAAATGCTAATGTCTGAGTAAAAGTATGAAAACAAATGACAACGATTAAATAATAAAAATTTAGCATGGATTTTTTAGAATTAGCAAAATTACGGTGTTCAATTCGTTCGTTCACAGATAAACCAGTTGAAAAGAAAAAACTTCAACGAATTCTGGAAGCAGGGCGTGTTGCCCCAACAGCTTGCAATAAACAACCTCAGCGCATTATTGTCGTTCAGAATTCGGAAAATATTAAAAAAGTTCAAAAAGCCTATAAAACATTTGGATCTCAGTGCATCCTGATAATCTGCAGAGATGAAAGAGAGGCATTGGTTAGAGTGTTTGATAACAAATGCTCCGGCGATTTGGATATTGGAATTGTAACAGATCATATGATGTTGGCAGCAAGGGAAATAGGTATTGGCAGCGTTATGGTTGGACTCTTCGATCCCGGAATTATCAGAAAAGAATTTGATATTCCGGAATATATTCAGCCAACAGCGTTGCTTATTTTAGGATATCCTAAAAATGGTTTTTTAGATCCCAATCGTCATTTGACAGAGCGAAAACCGATGAATGAAACTGTAATGATGGACGGATATTTTGAATTTATGCAATAAACAATATCGAATAGGAAATGCAATAGTTAAATATAAACTTACCTTTTGAAATTTTAATAATCAATAGGAAATTAATAAAGCAGGGATATGAATAAAACAATTCTTTTGTGTCTTGTTATTGCGGTCTTAACAGGCTGTTCGCCGCAGGAAATCAAATTACTTACTACTAAACCGGAAAAGGTGGGCATGTCGTCCGAACGTTTAAATCGTATAAAGCCTGTAATGCAGGGGTATATTGACGAAAATAAACTGCCGGGCATGATCACAATGGTAGCCCGCCATGGCAAAGTTGTTCATTGTGAAAAATATGGGTGTATGGATGTTGACAAGCCAATGCAATTAAATACTATTTTCAGGATGGCTTCGATGACAAAACCCGTAACAAGTGTTGCCGTAATGATGTTATATGAGGAAGGGTATTTTCAACTGGATGATCCAGTGGCTGATTATATTCCTGAATTTAAGGACTTGAAAGTATTTTCGTCAATCGATAAAAATGGAATACATACGGTGGATCAAATACGTCCAATGACTATCCGCGATCTTCTGACCCATACGTCCGGGCTTACTGGCGTGGGAGCAGATTCACCTGTGGATTCGATGTATAGGGATGCAAATCTTTCGGAAGGAACCTTAAAAGATATGATTCAAAAACTTTCTAAAATTCCACTTTTATACCAACCTGGCACAAGATGGAATTATGGCAGATCGTCGGATGTATTAGCTTATTTAGTGGAAGTTATTTCGGGTAAACCATTTGATGTGTTTTTAAAAGAGAAAATATTCAATCCTTTAAAAATGGAAGATACTGATTTTTATGTTCCTAAGGAAAAAATAGAACGCGTTGCTGCCGTGTATGCGCCGGATTCCATTGGGATTAAAGTCATCATGAAACCAGACACCAATATTTCTATACCTGCGAAATTTCTATCGGGTAATGGAGGACTCATTTCGACAGCCACAGATTATATGATATTTTCACAAATGTTGCTGAATAAAGGGGAATATAACGGCGTGCGGCTTTTAGGAAGTAAAACCGTTGATTTAATGACATCAAATCAATTATCAAACGAAATAATGCCTGATGATGATTTTTTTGGTCCATTGCTATCAGGAATGGGATTTGGATTGGGCTTTGCTGTACTGCAAGATAATATTCAATCAAAAATCATTGGTTCAAAAGGTTCATATTGGTGGTCGGGTTCTGGTAATACTTATTTTTATATTGACCCCAAAGAAGAATTAGTATTGATTCTTATGACACAGTTTGTTCCGAATTTTTATTATCCTATTTATAAACAATTTAGGGTGTTGAGCTATCAGGCTATTATTGATTAACGGTATAATTGCCGTCCCGGAAATTTTATATTGCGGAGAAATCTGGAATTGTAAAAAGTTATAAATTGCAAGGCAAATTTTATGTAAAAGAACCCTTTCCCGTTGAAGAGATATCCGGGTTTGTATAATTTTTATAAAACATTCAAAATGATGCATCGTAAGAGTGGATGGATGCTGGTGATTATATTTCTGGCAGTTTTTTTTGCAGGCTGTGAGAAAGATAAAACTGAAAAACCGGCTACGGAAGTATCCGATTCCTTTGAGTCGGGAAGTATCGGCAAATTTACAAAAGTAACAGATAATGAGTGGGATTTATACATAGCCAACGACAATGATGATCCAACCCTTTCCGACCAATGGCGTAGCTGGTGGTATGTAAAAATGGAGAATCTTATACAGGATTCTCCAACTAAAATTACCATCAAAAACTCGGGATGGCCCTATTATTACCTGCCGGTATATTCCTATGATCAAAAAGAATGGCGCCATTTTGCTGAAGATGAGGTAATTCAGAACGGGAATAACGAACTGATTATTCAAAAGCAATTCGATCATAAAACTGTCTGGATAGCCCGGTTTTATCCTTACACATTTACTGATTTGGAAAACTACATACACAATATTCAGGGCAGTCCGTACATTGATGTCAAGATACCCGGCTATTCTCAAAAGGGCAAGCCCATTTATGTTTTTAAAATTACGGATTTTAATGTACCTGCTTCTGGCAAAAAGAGAATTTTTATGCATGCGCGTACTCAC
>JGI20225J20221_1001236_pt1 | contig 29024 bp, 19 predicted proteins | sample BioMet4_FD_20221 | JGI IMG/M metagenome (IMG submission 20221)
ATGGTTTTGCGGACATCGATTTTTATCAATTGTAAGTGCCATAAATGTTAGTTTTTAAGCAATACTTCGTTAATGGCGTCTTTGAATGCCGACTTAGGCATTGCTCCTTGCGCCATTTGTGGCTTACCATTCATTGGAATGAACAATAATGAAGGAATACTGCGAATACCAAATGCTGCAGCCAATTCTTCTTCTTCCTCAGTGTCTACTTTGTAGATATAGATTTTGTCACCATATTCGGCAGCCAGTTCTTCCAGGATAGGAGCAATAGTTTTACATGGACCGCACCAAGAAGCATAAAAATCAACAATGGCAGGCTTGTCACCTAAATATTTCCACTCGTTAGGATTAGTTTCGTAATTAGCTACTTTCTTTAGAAACTCTGCTTTTGTTAAATGGATTGTTTTCATCTTATTTTCAGTTTTTGATTTATTATCACTTTGTTTATTACTTTGTTGTCCGTTGCACGAGGTAAAAATCAGCCCCGTCATCAGCAATATTAATGTCAGCTTTTTCATTGTTCTTCAGGTTTTCATTGTTTCTCTTCTCCTATATAAACTTATAACTATCTGTTGCTCGAATTAAATAAGTATCCTTAGTTCTAAAAAATAGTCCTTTGGAAATTTGTTCCTTTAGAAAGAACGATGCAAAGATATATGTATTTTCTTATAAAACAAATTTCCTATGGAAAATAATATAATAAAAATATTTAATTGCTTATAAGTACTATTGTTTTTATTGGTAAACTTCTTATTTATCTTATACGGATAATTTATAAATTCGTGAAATGAAGATTATAATTTGCAATTTGCTGTTAAAGTTCTCTTCAAAGATATTACTTTTACAATATTGAAAAATATATTTATTGCCAATAAGATGAAAAAGAACCTATTTTTAATTTTAATTCTATTTGCTGTTTGCACCAGACTGGATGCTCAACAGCTTCGTTACCATCAGGATGGAACATTTAAGATTGTTCAATTTACTGATACACATGTAGTACCCGAAAAAAAAGAATCTCTCGATGCTATTAAATTGATAGATAAAGTACTTGAAAAAGAACAGCCCGATTTAATAGTTTTTTCAGGAGATGTAGTGACTGGTAAGCCTGCCCGTAAAGGATGGGATATGGTGCTGAAACCATTAATTAAAAAAGGTATTCCTTTTATTATAACAATGGGAAACCACGATCCGGAACAAGATCTTACCCGTTCTGAGATTGCAGACATTATAACTGCAGCTCCAAATAATCTAAATAAGAAAAGTGATAAAGGATTGTCTGATATATCTTTGGAAATACAATCGGCAAAAAATGCTAAAGCAGCATCTCTTATTTATTGTATGGATTCAAATGATTATTCAAAGTTAGACTCTGTGAAAGGATATGGATGGTTTTCTTTCGATCAGGTACAATGGTATCGTCATACAAGTTCTTCTTATACTAAACAGAATGCAGGAAAGCCGCTTCCAGCTTTGGCTTTTTTCCATATTCCTCTTCCTGAATATAGAGAAGCATATAAAAATGAAAAAAACATCCATGCTGGAATTCGCCTGGAAGATGAATGTCCGGCATCTGTTAATTCAGGAATGTTTGCTGCCATGCTGGAAAGTGGAGATATAATGGGAGTATTTGTTGGGCACGATCATGATAATGATTATCTGGCATCACTTTATGGAATTGTTCTTGGTTATGGAAGATTCTCGGGAGGAAGAACTACATATACTGATTTTCAGAATGGTGCACGTGTTTTTTGCCTGAAAGAAGGAGAGAAGGGATTTCTTACTTATATCCGTTTAATGGATGGTAGCGAAATATGCAGAACCTATTCTTTATCAAAATAGTAATTTGATTTTCGCTAAATGAAGAAAGCCGGCGGCATACGGCATAATACCCATGGTTCATGTTTTTTTGAATAATCCATTATGCCCTTTAATAATTTGTGTGCATAAGATTCTGTAAAGTCAGTAAGTAAAATGAGTCGGATACATTGCCGTTTTTATTTAATCTAAAGTTAAAAAACAGCTGCAATTTACAAAGAAGGAATTTTATATGCAAATAGTAAGATTAATATGTAGAAAGAGACTGTATCTTTTTTTGATACAGTCCCTTTTTGAATTTAAGAGAAACTATTTTCCGCTATAAATTAAAATTATTCATAGAATATATTATTTGTTTCATCTTTACTACATATAGTTTAAATCTGGTTTTGTAACAAACAAAAGCCTTATTTAGAAGTAATAATACTTATTCTGTTCCAGTTATTGTTATCTGGATAAGGCTGTTGTTTATCGCCATTGTTTTCTACAGTGAATCTGTTTTCGGCAATACCATATTTTTCTTTCAAGATTTTGGCTACTGCTTCCGAACGCTTTTCACTTAATTTTTGATTAAATTCAGCTGTACCGGTATTTTTATCTGCAAAACTTGAGATAACAACTTTTGCATCCGGATTCTGTTTCAGATATTGTGCTGCATTATATACGTAAACCTCTTGGCTAGGATCAATTGTAGCTTTGCCGATACGGAAAGAAACCACTGAATTTAGTGAAGCACTTTTTGTAGATGGAACTTCTTTAATAATTGTCTTTGGTTCTTCAGATTTCTTTTCACAACAAGCTTTATATTCTTCAATCTGACCTCTTTGTGAATTGATCTGGTCATTTAAAGATTGTATTAATGCCGGATCGGCAGCTTCTACTGTAGCAAAACCTCTTCTTCCGAAACGATAGGTTACGCCTGCTAAAACATTCAAAGTTCCGTCATATGAACATCCGAACTTTTCTTGTCCGTTAAAGTCATCACGCAATAAGTTTCCGTTTGCTTCAAGGTTTATGCTCCATGTATTACTTAAACGGAAATCAGCTTGTAAACCAATACGTGGAGCAACACTGTTTGTAGCATGTAAATTCTCATCAGAATTTCTAAATCCATGTACATAACCTGCACCCAAGATTCCAATCAGATTAAATACTCTATTTTCTTTATAAGAAAGGAAGATGTTTGTTAGGTTGAACAATGCGTCTATGTTACCATTCAAGTATTTAACATCATAAGTACTACCGTTCAGGTAATTACTTGAAGTCCATCCACCAAGTTGAATACGAGCACCTACTTCCGGAGAAAAGAATTTTCCAACACCTAAGGCTGCGGTTGGACTAAGTTTGTCACCGAAAGAAGAGGATTTGTTGCCTTCACTATAAGTACGTTGAGCACCAAATTGACCTTGAATAAACCAGTTATCCCAAAAAACATACTGTTTTAAAGCTTTTTCCTGCCCATGAGCAGTATTTTGTGCAAACAGTCCTAGCGGAGCTATTGCAAATAATAAAATTAAAACTTTCTTTTTCATAATTTAATGATAATTTAAATATAGAGAATTATTCCTTTATTAAAACCTGATGCAAAAGTATTTCCTTAGGGCTGATTTGCGTTTATATAATGTTGCCTAATTTTTATATATTATTATTTTACTAGCTCTTTTTCAAATAAAAGATGAATATCTGTTTTTAAATATGAATTTTAAATGTTTATTTTGTGCTTAGAAATTATTTTTATCTTACCTGCTGATTTATTAATCAGGAAATAGGAAGACATATAATATAACTATACGAACTAAAAATGGCACGAATAAACATACTGTATTTTCTGTTATGCATATTAATGTTTGGTATATCTTTCCATTCTGAAGCTCAGAGTCGCAGTTGCGTTTCAAAGAATGAAAAAACGCTGACAGAAGTTCTTCAAATGATAAGCAAAAAAAAAGCAGTATATATTAATTTTAATCCGAAGGTAACTAACCGTATATATATAAAAGATGTATCATCTGATAAGAATGAAATAAAATCTCTTAATAATTTACTTGTTGACTATGATTTGGAAATAAAAAGTGCTGGCCTAAATTTTCTATATATTTCTCCGATCCAAAAGATCCTTATAAAAGGATGTTTGAAGGAAAAAGGCTTGAATAAAAGACTTTCTGATATTGTTGTAACTTTAGATGGAAAATATACCGCTCGTACAGATATGAATGGAAATTTTAGTTTTTCAATACTCAAAGGTAATCACAAACTCACAATAAGAGATAAAGCTTATTATCCTGTAACAATGAGCCTATCTAAAATAAATCCAAAAAATATCTTAATAAAACTAGATAAGAAAAAAGTCAAAGTATTGCCCCCGGTTATCTCTGATGTTCAAACAGAGAAAGAAAAAATGCAAATTCCTCTCATAAATAATGTTGTATCAGATTCTTCATTAGTTCAGAAACCTGATATACCGGATGCTTTGCCTAATTATTATAAAAGTAACTCAACATATATTCTTCCATTGCCTGCTATTTCACCTATGTATGTATTGAAAAGTAATTTAGTTATGTGGGAACAGATAAATCCCAATATTGCATTTGAATATAAACTTAGTGAAAATGTAACAGCTGAAATTTCTGTGGGATTAAAGATCGGAAATAACAAAAATAACGGTAAATCTATATCATATCTCATACAACCGGAAATTCGTTATTGGCTTTCCAACAGTTTTAATGGCTTCTTTATTGGATTTCATATGTATTATGCTCAATTTAGCAAAAATAATATGGTTTATCTATTTCAAAGAAGAGGTACTTCTAATTACGATAGAGAAGGATATTTGTACGGAATGGGTGCTTCATGTGGCTATCAATTTTCTATAAATAAGCATTGGCGTATTGAAGCTACAGCCGGGGCTGGCAATATACACCTTGCTTATGATAAAATGACTTGGAATAATTCATTTAATAACAAAAAAAGTTTAGATTATAATTATTTTGGTCTTACAAAAGCTGCAATTAATTTAGTTTATGCTTTTTGACTATCAATCAGTAAATAAGTGACTTATAAATGTTTTTAAAGTACTCGTATAAAGCTATTAACTAATTATTTTATTAAAAATATATTTTTTTTCTTTTCAGAACCAGTATAAATGAAGGTCTGTCTTGTCTAGAAATAAAAAGAAGAAGATTAATATTAAAAATGAATAATATGAATTTAGCTTTAAATGCTGCTTGTTTTTCACCGATTGATATATGCAAGGATAATTATAAAGAGATAAAAACAGGCGATAGTAGTACTATTTTATTTGTTTTATCAGGAAAAGTTTTAGTTTCATGTGTTGAATGCAACCATAAAATGCATCTTTCAGATGTTATGTTATTTTTGCCTCCGGGAACTAAATTCAAATTATTAGCAATAGAAACTTCTGTTATTGTAAAATGTGAGATGACAAAGAATTCTATTAGTCAAATTAATCAATGGTTAATTACGTTATTGGAGAATTATGCTGAATGTGAAGAGAAATGTTTAACATTACCTATTAAGTATAATTTAAAATGTTTTATCAAACTTTTTTACCAGCATTATTCTTTTTCTGGTTTTAATAATCAGGATTTTAATGAATGGAAGCATGATGGATTGTTTTTAGCTTTAAAAAATTCTTATTCTAAGAAAGAATTGGCGGCTTTTTTCTCTCCAATTCTGGGTAAGAATATTGATTTTAAAGAGTTTGTATATGCAAATTATAACTCAGTCAAAAATTTGCAGGAATTTGCAGATCTGGCAAAATGTAGTTTGAGTGTTTTTTGCAGGGAATTTAAAAAAAACTTTGGAGAGTCTGTTTATCAATGGATACTTAAACGGAAATCTCAGTATGTGTTGCAAGATATACTTTCCAGCTCTATTCCTTTTCAGGAGTTGGCTGATAAATACCAGTTTTCTTCTCAGGCACATTTTACGAAGTTCTGTAAACAGCGATACAATCTGACTCCAAAAGATTTACGTAGTAGCAGTAAAACCTGTACGAGTCGTTTATTACACTAATAAATAATTATATTAATAGCATTTTATGCGAATATCTTGGGATAAATTAAAAAATAGTGATGAACAGGAATGGAAAAGTCTGTTTCGGCAACATGCTGAATTCCTTTATGCTTATGGAATGAAGTTTGCCCATAATGAAGATTTGGTAAAAGATCTTATTCAAGAACTCTTTATAACAATTTATGAGAAACGAAATTCTTTGAGCGAGCCAACTTCTATGAGAGCTTATCTTTGTATGTCGCTTAGAAACAGATTAATAAATGAATTCAAAAAAGAGGTGACAGTACCTCTGGAAGAGGGCGATTGTTCGTTTTCATTATATATTGATGATGAGAGTGCGGATGAAGAAGAAAAGCAGTATAAAAAAATACAGAATTTGCTGAATAAGTTGACTAACAGGCAGCGTGAGGTTGTTTACCTGAAGTATTTTAAAGGGCTTTCCAATGAAGAAATAGCTTTAACACTTGATATAAACAAACAATCTGTAGCCAATCTTCTATCGGAAGCTATCCGACAAATGAAAAAGGATGCTTCTTTTATATTATTTCTGTTACTTATTTTACGGAGAATTTTAGGGCTATGAAAGAAGTAGAACTTATAAATATATTAGAAAAAATCTCATCTGATGAAAGGTATACTTTGTCTTTTGAGGAAGAAATGCATCTGAAAGAAGCTTTCTCTCATATTCCATTGTTGGATGAGAAACCTGGAGAAAATGTTCTGAACGAGATGGAAGAAAGATTGTTCAGCAAGAGTATAATCTTCGAAAAAACTGAGAAAAGAATAATTCATTGGAGACGATACCTTTCTGTTGCAGCTTTGATTGCTGTTTTGTTTGGCTGTGGTTTATGGATAAAGAGTATGGATATGAAATTTGTAACAGGCAGCAATGAACAGTTGGCTTTTATGTTGCCCGATCAGTCTGAAGTGAAACTTAACGAAAATAGTTTAGTTGAATATAATAGGTTCTTTTTCTACTTTAACAGGAACATTAACATGGCAGGTGAAGCCTATTATGTAGTAACTAAAGGGCAGAAATTTACAGTTGAAACTCCAACGCATCTGATATCGGTGTTAGGAACCCGCTTTATGGTTTCTGAAACAGACAGGTTTGATGTTTTTTGCTATGAAGGTAAGGTTTTAGTGGAAAGCCTGGATAAAAGAGAAAAGAAAATTCTAACAAAGGGAAGAAGCTTCGGCTCAGATAAGGTAATGCAAGAAAATCAGCCTAACTGGGTGAGTCATAAATATGTCTTTAATAGTGCGCCTCTTGTAGATGTGCTTGAAGCTCTTGAAGAAGAATATAAAGTATCAATAGAAAATAAAAATTATTATAAGGAGTTTGTTTTTACAGGAACATTTCCAACTAATGATATAAGTTTAGCTTTAAATATAATTTTGGCTCCTTATAATATGAGTTGGGAGCAAGTGCAGTCTAATAAATATAGGATAAAAAATAATTGAATAATATAAAGGTTTGTTAAAAGTCAACCTCACGCTTGATAATTCAAAAAACTTTTTCAAGCTAGACAATTAGTCTTATTGCAAACTTTTGTAAAATTTTACAAGATATGCTTTAACGTATAGTAACGAAGATAAAATAAACTTGTTTATATTATGTGCCTTTTTAAAAAATAGGACACATTCTTATTTATTTATATCGTTGAGGATTCTGTGAAGTTAAACTATTTTGATATAAAAAAATGAGTTGTTTAAGTTGATTTTTTTTTAATGCAATCAGATCGTTTTTGTTATATTGTTGTATATGCAGAATATGGGTGTATTGTTTTAACTATCTGAATAATAATTGTATAAGCTTTAGTTTATTTTGAATTTTTAATTTGGTTGATAAGATTATGATACTTAATTATAGTTAGTTAGTGTAATAAAATAATAATGATTTTATTTGTCTATTATTGTATGTTTTATAATTTCCGGAGATAAATATAAATTAATTCTATCTTTTTTTATTTAAACAATATAAAATAAAAAAGATATTTCATTGAAATTTAAAGAATGTCCTTTATCGTATAAAAAATGTCTTTTTTTTTGTAATAATGTTCTAAAAAAGCTAAGTACATTTGCACTATATTAATTCTTATTAGTAGACTTTAAAGTATTTATATAACTAAACTTAGAAGAGTGTGATAAAGTATATATGTTGAATATTTTATATTTCTACTCTTTAGAAAATAGAATTACGATTGGTGCAAACGATTTTAAAGAAAGAGATTTTACTTTTTAATAATTTTACAGCTAAACTCGAGTATGAATTTTAGTAATAAGTTAAAAAAGTCCAGTATCACTTTGCTGGTTTTTATATGCTTTTATCCAGATGTAAATAGTCAGGAGGTTGCAGTAAAAACCAACTTGGCTTATTGGGCTACCACAACTCCTAATATAGGAATGGAACTTGCTGTAAGCAAGAAAAGTACACTGGACATTGGGGGTGGGCTCAATGTTTTTGAATTCTCAGATAATGTGCGGTTTAAACACTGGCTTGTTCAACCTGAATACCGTTGGTGGTTTTGTGAAGCCTATAATGGTCATTTTCTTGGAGTACATGCACATGGTGCACAATTCAATGCAGGTGGACTAGATATCCCTATTGGTCGGCTAGATGCATTGAAAGACAAACGTTATGAAGGTTACCTCTACGGAGGTGGCGTTAGTTATGGTTATCAATGGGTGTTAAACAACCGTTGGAACTTGGAATTTAATATAGGAGGTGGGTATGCTCGTATTCATTACAATCAATATCCATGCAAAAATTGTGGTACCAAACAGAGCGAGGGTAATTATAATTACTGGGGTCTAACAAGACTCGGAATTTCATTTGTTTACTTTTTAAAATAGAATATGATGAACAGTAATGTATTAAAAACAGTATTGATAGTACTACTTCTTGGTTTAATAATACCAATCCGTTCGCAAACGCAAATTAGTAATTATAAAGTTACTTCAAAACATGTTGTGAAAAGAAGTAACAATATTTATGTTTCAATTGATTTCAATTTAGATGAAATGAACTTAAAAAAAAATGATATGGTCATTTTAACACCAGTTTTGAAATCAAATGATCTTAATGGAGAATCACTGTCTCTTCCACCTGTAGCTATAACCGGTGGGGTGCGTAACAAAATAGTTAATCGCAATGAGAAACTTGGAAATCAGGGATTGCTTCCTTTTAAAATGAAGCCGCAGACTATATTGAAAAGAAAAAATAAAACTTCTCAATCTTTAGCATACAATTCTTCTGTTTCATACAGACCATGGATGGACGATGCTTCTCTTTCAATCGAGGAATCTATGTCGGGATGTGCCAACTGTTACGACAAAACCGGGGATCAATTAATTGTGCAGAATATTCTGCCAAAGCAGACTCCAGCGTCTTATAAACTGACATATATTAAGCCGAATGTGGAACCTGTAAAAGCACGTAGTGACCGCCACACAGCAAGCTTTAACTATATTGTTGACAGGGATGAACTATTGAGAGATTATAAAAATAATAAGCCTCAATTTGACGAAGTGGACAGGATTATCGGGGAAATAAGAGACAATAAGGATCTGGAAATAACCGAATTTACCATTGTGGGATATGCTTCTCCTGAAAGTGGGTTTGAACATAATAGAATACTAGCTGAAAATAGGGCTAATTCCTTTGCCCATTATCTGATTACTAAATTTGGTATATCACGCAATAAATTTACTGTTGAAGGAAAGGGCGAAGATTGGGCTGGTTTACGTAAAGCTGTTTCGGAATCGAATCTGGATGACAAACGGAGCATTCTTTCTATTATTAATAAGGTTCAAAATCCCGATGCACGTGATGCTGAACTAATGAAACTTTCAAATGGAAAAACTTACAAAACGCTTTTAAATAGTTTTTATCCGCGACTGCGCCGCACCGAGTATGCTGTAGCTTATGTTGTACGTGCATTTAATGTGGAAGAAGCAATACTGATTATAAAGAAAAATCCAAAGCTACTCAGTTTAAATGAAATGTATCTGGTAGCTGAAAGCTACCCTTCAAACAGCAAAGAATTCCGTGAAGTTTTTGATATTGCGGTGAGGCTGTATCCAGATAGTGAAATAGCGATTATTAATTCGGCAGCGGCAGATATTGAAAATAATAATTATACTGCGGCTATTGAACGCTTAAAAAAAATAGAGAATAAACCGTCTGCTTGGAATAATCTAGGTGTGGCTTATATACTTAAAGGTGATATAGAGAAGGCTACAGAATATTTCAAGAAATCAGCAGAAAATGGTGATGCAGATGCAAAGGTAAATTGGGAAATTATACAAGAGAGTGGTAAATTGAATTAATCACAATCAAAAGAATTTTAATTGTAAAAAAAGAATAAATCAATAGCTATTTAATTTTTAAATGTAAATTAATGAAAACAAACAAATTTTTTTTGAGTGCTGCAATAGTCTTAGGTTTAGGGCTGACAGCATGTAGTAGTGATGATGATATATCATCCGGGAGAATAGAAAAGGCTAACACGAATGTGACTGTAACATTGAAGTTGTCAGCTAGTTCATTAACCAAAGCTCTACCTGATGATTATAACAAAATCGGGGAATGGGCAGGAAAAGACCTGATAAATAAGGTTGCTGTTTACATTATCGACGGATCGTCTGTTACATCAAAATCTCTTGAAGTGGGTGACGCTGGATCAGGTAAAGATTACGAGATTACAACAAGCGGAAATGATATTACTTTAGTTCCTAAAACATCAAATGCAGCAATCAAGACTACTGCCGGAGATAAAAAAGTATATGTTCTTGTAAATGGAACTACTGAAGTTGTGGCTGATTTGGCTAAAACACCAGTAGCTGAATTTGAGAATGCGTATACTCAAGCAGCATTGTATCTGTCTAACTCAGGAGCAGGCACATTTACCAATACTTCTGCTGATAAACTTGCTGTGAAGAATGGAGTAACAAGCGAAACAATCGTAATGACAAATGTTGAGCCTAAAACAATAACTGTAGCAGCTAATGTTACAGAAGCTCAAACACTGGCTGCTACTCCTCAAAATCGTGTAAGCTTGCAAGTCGAAAGAGCTGTAGCACGTGTAATGGTTACAACAGAAAAAGATACCTATACAGTTCCTTCCACAATAAGTGGAGTTTCTGCATTAGGTACTATATCCGATATTAACTGGGTATTAGCACAAGGTGAAAGCTCGTTATTTATTCAACGTAAAGCAGATTGGTCTACTCCTAATTACGGATGGGTACCAACAACAGATGCTGCTTATTGGGGAACTGAGATAACTGGATCTACTTCTAAATACGATTACTCTGGTTTGTTTGAAAACTATAACACAGCTACACAGTTCGGAGGAACTCCTGTTGCTACAATGGCCGACTATGCTACTGGTACAGTAGGTAAAGTAACAGATGAGTTGAATACAAAACTATCGGGTAAATTCATATTGCCGAATACGCATGCTTCTGGCACTGGTGCTGCCTCTAGCTACAAAAAAGGAAATACAGCTTATGTGCTTATCCGTGCAAAATTCACACCGTCTGCAGCTGCTTTTGCTGATGGAGCAACATATACTGCAGGAAATGATTTTTATGTAGGTGCTAACGGTAAGTTCTACACTTCAGCGGAAAATGCTGTAGATGCAACTAAAGGTGGTGTAGTTGGACAATCCGTTGCTAAATATGTAAAAGGTAAGGTGTTGTATTATGCATGGGTAAATCCTGATAATGTACCTACATGGTATAATTCTCCGGTATTGAGAAACAATATTTATCATATTCACATTACAGGATTTAAGAACCTTGGAACAAACTGGAATAGGTTATTCCCAGAAGATCCTGCTAATCCAAAAGGACCAGAAGATTCTGCTCATCCTGGTACTAAATTACCATTGAATCCAGATCCAAAACCAATTGTGCCTGGAGTTACTGAACCGGTAAACCCAATTGACCCTTCTGATCCGTTGACTACTCCTGAAACATGGATGAGTGTGGATGTGAAAGTTCTTCCATGGACGCTTCATTCTTACGCGGTAGATTTAGGAATTTAATTCTTAATATATATAAAGTAGTACAGCCGGAGGAAGATAAAAATTCCTCTGGTTATTCAATTAAATAGCAATTAATAAAAATAGTAACCGATGAAGTATTTGCGAATCAGGATTATAACGGTATTGTGTGTGATAGGGACTCTTTTGTGGAGTTGTGATTCCCTTATATACAGTGACCTGAAAAATTGCCCACAAGGTGTATATGTAAAATTCTATTCCAAAACTCCATGTGCTGACGATTCCTTATTTATCGGAAGTACTCCATCACTATCAGTGTTTGCGTTTAATCAGGAAGGTAAACTTGAAACTTCAGTAAATCAGCAGAACGTAAATTTAAGCAGAGATTATGAAGTACTAGTTCCGGTATCCAACGGAAATTATTCGTTCATTGCGTGGGCTGGGATTAACGATAAATTTATAAAAAAAACATTAACTCCGGGGGTAACTACCAAACAGGATTTGATGATGGTTATTAATTCAAATAACAATATAGCAGCTAAGCTGGATTCTACAGATAAAATATGGAATGGAGAGAGCCCTATAGTTTATCTTCCAGATCCAAAAGAATATGGCTCGCTGTATGAACACACTGCTGTGAATTTAAAAGAGTTGACTAATAGGGTCAAAATTATTGTAGAATTTGATAAGACAACTATGAAGGAATATGATCCTTCAAAACTAAATGTGGCAGTTTATTCGGCAAATGGTTCGGTAAGGATAGATGGAACTATGCCATTGAATAATTCTGTATTGACTTATCCTGCGCTCGAAACAAAATTAGAAGATAATATTGGTAGCTGGTACTATTCAATGTCTGCATTGAAAACTGGTTACAGTAATATATTAAAAATTACATATACAGGAAAGGATAAGGAAGAAACCGTATTTAATGGGGACTTGATTGCCAGTATTCTTTTAAGGGCTATTGATAAAGGTGTTAATATGGATTGTGAAAATGACTTTACGGTCAGATTTCTTATCAAGGATTATTGTGCTGAGTGTTGGACTCATTTCAGTTGTGCAGTCTATGTAAACAACTGGCTTGTACATAGTTACAGTTCTGATTTTGAAATTTAAGCTTACGGGCTTGGATAACCCCAGATGATTATGAAATTAAAAATACTATATATCCTATTACTTTGTATACCAGTCACTTTTTTGGCTTGTGACTCCTTGATCTATGATGATAATGGAGAAAAAAATGAATTAACAAAAGAGCCGGTTGTGTACTTGTTAATCACTAAGACACAACCTGCAGGGACGGAATCACTAAATGAAGATGCTACGGATTATGAAGATCGCGTACATGATTTGGCTATGTTAGTATTTGATTCGTCGACAGGAGAAAAAGTTGGCGAATACTTTGATGAAAATATTTCCTTCACTGAAAAGGAAAACGCTTTTACAATTAAAATGACGCCAGGGCAGCGCGATTTTTATTTTGTAGCTAATATGCCGATGGCAGATCTAAAAGCCATTACTACCAAGTCTGCTATGGATGTTTATATGAATACTTTTAGAGATCTTGATACAGATTTATATCTGGCAGCCTCTGAATCCAAGGGATTTCCTATGTCCAGAATATATCTAAACCAAAATATTACAGAGGGAGGAAATATCTACTCTCCTAAACAATTTTACCCAGATGGTGAAACTGGAGTAAAACTCATAAGGACGGTAGCTAAGCTTGAGGTAACAATAAATGGAAATTCTCTAAAATCAGGAATTAAAAATGTCTATTATAAAAATGCCTATCGTAAGTTTGCACTTACTTCTGGAATTGTACCCCAAAGTGTGAGCTACTATGATGATAAACCACTAAAAAAACTAGGGTATTCCTATATCTATTATATGCCGGAAGCAATGATGACTGCACCAAGCTGGTTGGCTTCTGTTGATCACAAGCCTATTAATTATTTTTTAATTGAAACACTGGAAGGTACATTCTATGAAATACCGATAGTTACAGATGATCGGACAATAACAGATGCAGATTATTTAAATTTCGCAACTGGGAAAAAAAGTAACGATTTACCGAATTATAATATTTTGCGAAACAGGCATTATTATTACGTCGTTAAAAATTTGCAGACAATTGAAATTAATTATACTATTAATCCATGGGCAGTGGATAAAAATGAGATTTTCATGGGTTATGGATATAATGTAAGTGTTGGAGATGATGGTAAAGTTAGGGTGAGCAATACGGTAAACGTCTGTGCTCCACATTCTGTCAAATTAAAGACAGTTTTGCCATTTACATTCACGGATGGTACTACGGAAAAAGAGTTTAGTGATCTTGCAGTAGATGCTTTTGTTGAGTATACACTGAATACTATTCCCCAAACGGGAGCAGGAGAATATCTTAAAGTATATTATAACGACAGTGGCTCTGATTTGCCAGTGAAAATATTCAGCAAATAAGTGAAAAAGATGAAAAAGAATTTGTTTATAATATGGCTTTTAAGTCAGATTTTGATAGCTTGTTCAGGTAATGAAGATTCAGCTGATAATAATTATGTAAATAATAACAAAATAGAGCTCTCTTTCCAAATAGACAATTTGGTTAAGGGATCTGTGAAATCGGTTTCTGACGATGGATCAACAGCCGAACGAACTATTGATAACCTTTATGTATTTCTTTTTCCTACAACGAGTTCGCAAACAATAAAGAAGTACTATATATCGTCACCATCTTTCACGGGCGGATCTTGGAGTAGTTCCGATAACAAAATTTTATTAAATATTACACAAACAGAAATTGGCAGCAGGGATGTATATATTGTGGCTAACTGCACTTCAGAAATGAAAACATCTCTTGACGGAGTTACCACTGTTGTTAATTTGCAATCAGCCTTGCAAACAAGTAGTACTCCGTGGTCTGCAACGCTCACAACACCGATATTGATGTCTGGCAGTAAAACTCATGACTTTAATTCAAATTATCAGCTAAATAGCATATCATTGGTACGGGCTATAGCCAAGGTGCAAATCAATGCAACCCTGTCTGCATCGCATCAGGCAATACCTCTGTCGGCAGAGAATGTTGCTCAATATAAGTACAAGTTTATTGATTTTGACAAGAATACTTATGTCTTGCAGCAAACGTCCAAAATAGATAATCTGGTTAGTTCTGCATCATGGAACAATTGGGAAGCTGCAGGTACGGTTTCGGGGTATACAATCAATAGTGAAGGAAAAGTTATTAGTCTTTCCCTTACCACTTACTTGAATGAAAGAAATAGTAGCGGCACAGCAATTGAGTTTAGTTTACCTTATAGTGGTGGATTTTTGCCTCCTCCCGAATTTGGGGATGAAACATACAAACTTCAATTGCCAACTAAAATAGAACGTAATCATTTATATGTATATGATGTAGAAATATAACGGGAGATGTATTATCTATTAAATATTCAATATATGAAAAATGAATTTTAATTTTGATATAAAAATGTAAATTGTAATTTATATGTGACTTTTGAGCTTAGAACGTTGTTGTTCTTCACTGTTCTGAAAACTACAAGTGGTGCTAAATATTATGCTTTATACTTAGAAGTTACTATTTATGGATTAAAAAACTGTGAGATATAAAATTTGCAATTAAATTTGAAGTGTTAAATTCCGATAATAATAATTATTTTGATATATAAAAATAATAGATATTAAGTATAGTTATTAAAAATATCTTGATCGTTTAGGTGTTAAATTGCTGAAATTTAATATAATATATTTTTTTAAATTTCAAAAAAACTCAAATTATGAATTTCTATCTACGTTGTTTTACGGTAATTCTAGTTGTATTAACATCGTTGTTTAATGTTAATCTTTTTGCAGAAGGATCTAAGGATTTATACCCTACTAATGTGTCGGGCAACCGTTCGTTTCTTATAAGTAGAGGTAAAGAAGGCGATGCTTTTAATCCGTTTCCTACTTATGGACGTACTTATGTTTATGTCAAAGCAGGAGAAACTATTCACGTTGGTTCATCTGTCTTGGGTTTAGGAACTTCATCTTCTTATGGTAAGATTGTTTTATATTCTCCAAATGGTACTAAAGTAGAATATGGTAGTTATAATTCTACTTTACAAGGTGCATCAGCAAATGTGGAGGGAAGAATAAGAAGCAGAGTAGAAGAAATCGCTGGTCCTAAGGTTTCCGGTATATCGACTACGGGCTATACTCCTATGAGTAGAACAGTGGCTTCTAACGAAGATGGTATTTGGGTAGTTGAATTTTATGCTAAACAGAGTGATCTTAATTCTAGTACAACTTCACTGTATATTACTGCTAATGCTGAATGGCAGGCTAATAATTTTAATACAGCAAGTTCCGATAATGTAGTCAATAGTCATAGTTTTATTACCGCTTGGGACGTTACCGTACAAAGTGGCAGTAGCTTTGTGTCAGGAAGAGTGTATTCAACTGTTTTCAATTTTGGAATGGGAAATAGTGCTTCAGCTTCGAAGAACGGTTTTTTTGGCAAGTATTATGTGCTTACCCGCGATGGATTTACCTATGAAGTAGATAACAATGGACACAATGGTCTTTCATATAACAGTTTTGTAAATAACACGGGAACTTTAGTAGATAATACCGATACACAGAGTTACCAAAGTTTTTCATACCCGTCAAGTAACGTTGCCAGTACAATTAAAGCTAAACTTCATGATCCGCGAGTTATAGACAATTCGATACATGTAACCCATAAAATGTTTTATAATAAACCGGCCTCGGATTTACCAGATAGCGCAAGAATATGGGTCCCCGATAGAGTGGGGTTGAACTCGACAGACCTATTTAACTGGTACACATCTACCGGAGCTACGGGAAAAGTTTGGTTACATAGAAACAGAGACGAAGATATGCAGCCAAAAAATCTGAGATTGGTGGGACTTGAAGGAACAGATGGTATATACAGTGGTAAGGGGGGATATTTTATTTTTAAAAGTGATGTAGAAGGGAAATATAATATAACTATACCTTCTGCCGCTGGCAACAGAACATTGACAGGTACATTGTACTTAGGAGAAAATAAGGTGTTTTGGGATGGAAAAGATGGTAGCGGAAACGATATGATTTCCGGCACAGACCTGGCTAATGTAAAAATACGATTAAGTGCGGCTGAAATTCATTTTCCATTTTTAGATGTGGAAAGTAACTCCAACGGAATTAAAATACAGGCATTAACTTCAACCGGTAATTATTATACTCCTACAAAAGATTCAGTGTGTTGGAATCTGCCGATAGAATTGACAGGTACAAATCCTCCACCAACCTACAGTAATTTAAACGGATTGCCTACTACCGGAGCTAAAACAAGTTTATCTGGGACAAATAAAATACTATGGTGGGGAAAGGATGCCGATGGAGGAAGTACTGGACAATTTGGAGATAACAAAGCTATAGTTGTATGGACAAACAGGGAAGGTAATGAAGTAGATAAAAATTTCGCAGTAAAAAAGGAATCTACTGACTTGGAGGTTACGGGAGTAACATTATTATCCGGTGTAACATCTATTTCTGTTGGCGATAATATAACTTATGGAGTAAATATTAAAAATAATGGTCCAAGCGATGCTACAGGAACTCATTCGGCTACCTTTAAATTTTATATACCAGCTGGCATCACTATAAACTCTGATAATGTTACTTTTACTTCATTAAATGGAGCTGTTATTGTTTCCGCTACAAAGACTATGCAAACAGTAACAGATTCACAAGGTAAAATTTTTAATGTGTTGACCGTTAAAGTTGATATGCCAATAAATAGTACCGGTTTATTTACTATTCCAGCTTCGTTAACAGATGGAAGCCTTATAGCGAATACCGTTAATTCCTGGGGAACCATAATGCGAGCTAATGATATAGAAGACCCCGATGCTTTTAATACTAACTTAAATATACCTGTACCCGTAGATCCATTTCAGGAAGCTAAGGGGATACTTACAGTTGTCAGTAGTTTGAATCTTAATAACCCAACGGGTATAACACTTTCATCTACTAATAATATTAAATATAATAACAGTGTATCTCTTTTACACAAACCAAATGCTGTAGATGACGCGGTAACAACTATGCCTAATGTTCCGGTAGAAATTAATATTCTGACAAATGATTTTCTTGATAACGGTAGTGTACCTACTGCTGCTGGTGTAACAGTAAAATTATATCCTCCTTCTGGCGCAACGGTTTCTGGAGATTACAAAACCGTAACAGTTCCAGGAGAAGGAATCTGGACGTATAATAGTACTACAGGTAAACTGACATTTGCCCCTGAGGTTGGATTTTCAGGAAGTCCCACCCAGATAAAATATACAATTACTTATTCCGGATTAGAGTCGGATCAGGCCACTGTAACAATAACTACAATTCCTATCGCCAAGGACGATATTAACCAAACACAAAAAGATACACCAGTAAGCGGTAATCTTTTGGATAATGATAAAAATCTGACAATATTAACATCCGGTTTATTTAACTCAACTGCCCTTACCGTTGATGGAACAACGACCAACACATTATCAGACGGTACAACAACGTATGGAACTATAGTTATTAATCCCAATGGAACTTATATCTTTACCCCTGAGGCGGGGTACACCGGTACTGTGCCGCCAATCAGTTATACAGCAGTCAATGCTGGTGGAGGAACTGACAATGCCAAGCTGTATATCACTGTAACGAACAAACTACAGCCGGAAGGTACCAACAATCCACCGGTAGCCAACCACGATGTAGGTACAGTAAAACAAGGTGGAGTTGTGACAGTAAATATATTATCGAATGACTCTGACCCTGATGGCGACGCGCTGAGCGTAACAGTTATTAATTATAACGGATCAGCTATTTCTACAAACTCATCTTCACCAACTACTATTATTGAAGGTGGTGTAACTGCAGGTACTGCTTATCTGGATGCCAGCGGTAAACTGGTATTCACTGCTGCGCCAACTTACACAGGCGATGTACCGTTTACATACACTATATCCGATGGTAAAGGCGGTACGGCAAGCAGTACAATCAATGTAACGGTAACTTCTACCGCTACCCCTTTGATTATAGCTAACGATGATGCAAAATCTTTTGCACAAGGCACTTCGTCTGTAAGCGGTAGTGTTAAAGATAATGATAGTTGGGGAGGAACCAATCCGAGAATAATCAAAGGAAAAGTTACCTATGGTGGCTCAACCATTACACTGGCAGTTGGAACAGAAATAACAATAACAGGAGTTGGTAAAATAACACTTAATGCAGATGGGACTTATACCTTCAAGCCAGACGCAGATTTTGTTGGTACAGTTCCTGTAACTTATACAGTTATAAACAATGAAGGCGTAAGTGATACAGCTACACTTTATCTGACAAGTTTAGAAAAGGCTTCTGAAAAAAGTAACTTCTGGCATGGTACAGTAAGTACCGATTGGGCAACAGCCAACAACTGGACGGCATTAAAAGTGCCTGCATCGGGCGAAGATGTTGAATTTGCCACAGCTGCCAACAATAACAACAATCCGGCTCAACGTGATCTGTATTTGGATGCTGACCGTATAATAGGTAACCTGATAAACAATTCGAACGTTGATTTAGTAGTTACCACTGGAAACCAGTTAACTATTAATGGTAACGTACAAGATAGCAACCCGAGTAGCGGTACTATAGTTGTAAAATCAGCTATGGATAAAGCGACTGGTACCTTATTGTTCGCAGATCCGTCTGCCAATACTTCTGTAAATGCCACTGTGGAATTCTATAATAAAGCTTATGAATGTGATAACTGTGGATTTTATCGGAAACAATGGCAATATTTTGGCATTCCGGTTCAGAGTTCAGGTTTCCCATATCAGACTCCTTCTATTGAAACTGTAAATCAATGGATAGAACCTTATAATGGAGATAAATGGCGTCCGGCACCGTATGCTCCCGATGAGATGCTTAAGGCATTCAAGGGATATGAAATTACAAACAGTTCAAATGCATTGCCAACAAATATTTATAGCTTCCCAGGGGTGCTGAATGTTGGAAATGCCAGTGTTCCCGTTACTAAAACTCTTAATATAAATTATTCGGGAATGAACCTGGTTGCTAATTCGTTTGCAGCTGCAATACCAATAACTTCCGAGGCTATAGGTCTTGGCAGTGTAGAATTGGAGTCTAATACAGCCTATTTGTTTAATATGGGTAGTCGGGATCAATGGCGTAAGCTTAATGGTGGAGGTATTACCGGAGTTGCAGCAGGGCAATATCAGGCTGTTCCGTTCAACCTGTCTGGACAAGCAGGTATACCTGACAGGATTTTATCAATGCATACGTTTATGCTGGATGTGAAAACACCAGGTAATGTTACATTGCAGTATGATAAATTGACAAAAAATGAGTTAAATCAATCGACAACAGTCGCTTGGAAATCAGTGACGCCCGAAAGTAGCATAATTGAGTTACCTCATATTGTGATGGATGTTATAGGAAATGAGTCAGCTGACCGTGTATGGCTCTTTGAACATGCCAATGCTACCACTGGATTTGACAATGGTTGGGACGGTTACAAAATTAAAGAAGGAGATCTTATTCAGACATATGTTTCGGGAAGTGATCAGTCTGACTATCAGATAGCTACTCTGTCTGATATAAACGGAGCAATCATTGGCGTTAAATCAGAGCCTGATGAAAATTTTGAAATAAATCTGTCAGTAACATCTGATTTGGAAGGACGTAACCTGTATTTGCATGATTTGGTTACAGGAAATAACTATCCAATTCTCAATAATGCCGAATATGTAATTGCCGGTACTAACGCCTCTAGTACTAACAGGTTTAAAGTTATGGCATCATCATCTGGTTCAATCCTGAAAAATACGGAGTCATCTTTGATAAATGTCGATGTAAGGAGTAATATTGTTTTTGTGGAAAATCAGACTAAAGAAGATTGTGTGGCTAATATTTATGATATAACAGGAAGACTGATAATAAATAAACAAGTTCCCAAGAATCAGATAGTTAAATTCACAGAGCTTTCTCAAGGTAGAGCCGCAATTTATATTGTGAGAGTTATCTCAGGAAATAAATCGATCAATAAAACAGATAGAGTTCTATTGAAATAGAAAATCAAAATTGAACCGATTGAATGTCTGTAATTGTGTCGTTTTTTAAATTTTTAAAGAGGGTGTCCCAAAAGGATGCCTTCTTCTTTTAGGTGGTGTGCCGTGCATGATTAATAGCTTGTTGATGAAAACCTGTTAATCAATAAATAAAATGTTCAGCGAAAAGGAACTCAATAAAATAAATTATTGATTGAAAATTAATAACTTTGTATCAACTGAAAAAACATAAAAATACAGAATAAATGAAATCTAATATTCTTTTATTTTATTTAGTTTGCTTTGTTTTAATAATCGGATGCAAAAAGAGTAATAAAGAACAATTGCAAAAAAATCAAAATGAACTAGTATTTCGCTTGCCTGAAATACCAGTTATGATTGATTCTCCTAAAGAACGTGAGGAATATTTTGTGAAGCATTATTGGGATAATTTTGAGTTTGCTGATTCTTCTTTAATTTACAAAAAAAATAAAATCGAGCCTATTTTTATGGACTTTGCTGGTGCATTATCTCATACCACTTATTCAAATGCGTGTATAGGTATAAAGAATTTGATGGAAAAAGCAAAAATAAATATTAAAATATATGCTTTTATTGCTGAATTATCTAAGAAATATTTTTATGATTCTAACTCGCCTATACGTAATGAAGAGTATTATATTCCTTTTCTGGAGTCGATTACAGAATCGAATGTTCTTGATAATACACATAAAATCCGCTTTAAACATCAATTGAGTTTGGCTCTTAAAAACAGACAAGGAAGTACAGCCGCAAATTTTACATATACTTTAGCTTCCGGAATAAGTGGTCAACTTAAGGATATTGAAAGTGAATATATATTGCTTTATTTTAATAATCCAGATTGTGAAGAGTGCATGGAAGTGAAGAATCAAATTGTAGCATCGCCTTTGTTTACAACACTTCAGAACCAAGAGGGGAATCATCAAAGAAAGCTAACAATACTTTCTATTTATGCAGACGAAGACTTGGAAAACTGGATGAAATATTTATTAGAATACCCTTCTGACTGGATCTGCGGATATGATAAGCAACAAAAAATACGCAAAAATGAATTATATGATCTGAAGGCTATGCCCTCTATGTACCTTCTTGATAGTAAGAAGAAAATCTTACTCAAAGATACTTCAATAGAAATTATTGATATGTATTTAAGGAATAAATAAGAATCTGTATTAATATTTAATATAGATTTTTTTTACAATAACTTATTAAGCTTGTTGTTGAGGCAAAGCCAAACTCGTCAGCAATTTCTTGTATTGGCACACCTTGAACTAAGCTAGTCTTAATGGATCTGTTTTTCTGTTCCATTAGCCATTGGTAAGGTGTAGTATTGAACTGTTCCTTAAATCTGCGTGTAAATGTTTTGGTTGTCATGTTGCACATGGATGCCAGTTGCTCTACATTACATGTTTTCGTGTATCGGGAAAAAACTATTTTCTTAAATTCCCCCATATTATTTATTATTGGTGAGAAAAAACGAATAGTCTCTTTTTTCTCATAATATGCTTGAATAAGATATAGAAATTCATATTTTTTTAACTGATACATTTGTTTGTCGTGAACATTATATTTAAAATATATAATTATTCCTTCCAGAAAACAAAGAATTGGTTGACGTATCTCAAGAGGCTCAAATTCAATAATATTTTCCAGGCAATAAGACTTGATTTCTTTTGATGAATAGTCTTTATAAAATGTTATAGAGTTGCCAATATTTAAGATTACAATTTCTGTTCTTTCCAATGCAGTACCTTTAATTACAGAATCTATGTTTGAAATAAGGAACATCGTTTCTTTTTCAAGGACTTTATCTTCTGAATTTGTTGTAGATAATTTTACTTTTCCGTTTAAAATGAATAATACATGATTTGTTTTTTCTTTTTCAATGAAAAAATCAGTATAGTTATCAAGTGTGAAAAAACTGAATATATTATTGTAATTAGGTATATTATATGCACAGCTTTTATTTTGATGTAATGATGATTTGTTTTCTCTATTTTTATTCATTGTCCTTTTTTAAAATTAATAGATTTAAATCTTATATGCCGATTCTTAATTATAATAAAAATGTTTAGGCATAATTAATTATTTACTAAAAGATTACAGTTATAAATTAATTAATAATTTAACTGTTGATTGTTGCTCTGTAAAAAAACATCTATATTAGTAAAAGGTTTGTGTGTTAAAGTAAGATACCATTAATAAATTAGTTGTTTTGAATATATTAATTTAATGCTTATTTTACTGTAAGATGTATTTTATTTTGTTCTGATTTTATATTTTTTTTTAATTCTTTATTTTATATAGAGAGATTGTTTTATGATTTGTTTTTCATCTTTTAGACACAATATTATATAATTAATTTAAATTCCACAAATTTAATCATATAAACTTAAATGAATTAATATATAATAGGCAAATATTTATATATTACATACAACAAAAGTTTGTTATAAAGTTGGTTAACTTAAAAATATGCGTTATGCTGCAATAGTTGCAAACCCAGTTAGTTTTTTGACAAGATTGACATTTAAGTTCTTGTTTTTTCTTATACCAGACAGTGCTGTGAATCTTTGAAACAAGAAAGTATTTAGTCTTAAAGTAAAGCAAAAAGAGAGTAAACTACTTGTAGATTTAAATTCGATTATAGACTTTCTTCAGAAACTCTAACTTTATGCTGAGTTTAAAACAGGTTAGTAAGCGAATGAATATTTATACATTATATATTAAAAATATTATATTTATATATATAATGTGTGTTTGGGTTTATTTATCTATCTTTGTTTTCAGTTGTTGGGATTATAAAACTAAACTAAGAATTTATAAGCCCTCGATTAAATGCCGATAAGTCTTTGGCTGAGAACCTATAAGCACTCAACCGAGGGCTTATGGGTTCTCAGTCGAGGGCTTACCTGTTTTATTTGTGAAAAGTATATATTTATTCAAATATTTTGCTTTATTTTGTTGCGAGTGAGGTTTGTGTCTATAATATTTTTAGTGGCAGATGACTGTTTTTAGTAGCAGATGAAATGGTCACTATTTTTTATCTGCCACCACCTCAAAGGACTATAAACAGGCACTATTTGCTTTATTTAGTGGCAGGTGGCAGTAACTTTTTGTTTTTTATCAATAATGTTTGTGGGTGAAAGATTCTTTAACAGCATGAATCCTAATTAATGAGGATTGATTTTACTCTTTTAAAGTTGTACTTTTGCAGAAAATTAATTGTAGAGTCAAATATGTATAAATCAGCGCTTTTATTCTCACTTCTTTTTCTTTGCCAGAATGCAAAATCAAATCCTATTGAGAATGATACACTAACTAAGCCTCATGTAGTATTAAATGAAGTAGTGGTTACTTCTTACAAAGAGAAAAAAAATATTCATGAAGTTCCGGCTTCTGTCTCTTTTGTCCCTTTGACTGAAATTAAGAATAAGAATATTGTGAGCATGAAAGATATTAGTTCGTATATTCCAAATCTTTTTATTCCGGATTATGGCTCAAAGCTGACTTCACCGGTTTATATCCGTGGCATTGGCTCTAAAATTAATGCTCCTTCCGTGGGATTATATGTGGATGGCGTTCCTTTCTTTGAGAAATCGGTTTTTGATCTTGATATAAACGAAGTAGAACGTATTGAAGTGCTTCGCGGACCGCAGGGAACTCTTTACGGGCGTAATACGATGGGAGGTATAATCAACGTTTATACAAAAAATCCGTTATCATACGAGGGAGGAACAGTAAGCGCTACAGCTGCCAATTATGGTCAGGAACAAGTTTCTGGATCGTATTACGGAAAACTAAATGATGACTTTGGTTATTCTTTCTCAGGAAACTACAAACATGCTGATGGATTCTTTACTAATCAATATACCGGGAAGAGGGCAGACAATTTGAATGCTGCTTCCGGGAAAATGAAATTGTACTGGGAAAAAAGCAATCGCTTTAATGCCGGATTGCTTGTAAACTATGAATATTCAGATCAGGGTGGTTATCCTTATGCTCCGATGGATGTTACAACCGGAAAGATTGGAAATGTGAACTACAATGAATACAGTTCTTATCGTAGAGGTGTACTGACAAGTGGTTTGACACTGAATTACTCTTTTGATAAGTTCCTGCTGAAATCGGTAACCGGTTATCAGTATTCAGACGATAGACAAGCAATCGATCAGGACTTTACTCCTGCAAGCAAATATTTTGTAACTCAGTCAATGCGTCAGCACATGCTTTCCGAAGAATTGGAAATGAGATCGTCCAAAGATCAACGCTATACCTGGCTTAATGGTTTCTTTGCTTTTTATCAGGCTTCTAAAAGTACAGTAAAGAATCTGCCTGCAGTGAAAGACTATGATGCGCCGACCAATGGCTTTGCATTTTATCATCAGTCAACATTGAAGGATTTGTTTTTTGAGAAACTTTCTGCCACTGTAGGGCTAAGATTTGATTATGAAAACGCCAGTCAAGATTATGATTACGGAAAGATTGTTTCGGGCGTAAGACAACAAGTGCAGTTACTTGATACAGATCTTAGCTTTACCCAGCTTACTCCGAAGTTTTCATTGCAGTATCAGTTTAATCCTCTAAATATGACTTATGCAACTGTAACCAGAGGCTACAAAACCGGAGGATTCAATACTAGCTTTGATACAGATGTAGACCAGACTTTCAAACCCGAATATAGCTGGAATTACGAAGTGGGTAGCAAGTTCTCTTTCTTTGCTAACAAGTTGAAAGGTGATTTCTCTTTGTTCTATATAGATTGGAGGAATCAGCAGATTTCACAGCCCTTGCTCAGTGGCAAAGGTTCTTTACTGAAGAATGCAGGGAAGTCTTATAGCAAAGGTGTGGAATTGTCAATGCAGGGAGAGGTTACCAAAGCATTAAACTTACAAATGAGTTATGGTTTTACGGAAGCAAAGTTCCGCGAATATGTTGGTGAAGCGAATAGTTATAATGCAGGCTTCGATTATTCCGGTAATTACATTCCTTATATTCCCCGACAAACTGTGATGTTTGGAGGTGACTATAAATGGAATCTCCGTTCAGGATTTATTGACCGACTTATATTTTCAGCACAATATGTTGGTACCGGTAAACTTTACTGGAACGATAAAAATACTGTCAATCAGCATTATTACGGACTGGTCAATGGAAAGGTGTCTGCACGAATGAAGAGGCTGACGGTTGATCTCTGGATTAAGAATGCCACATCTAAGGAATATACAGCATTCTACCTGGAATCACTTGGAAACTCTTTCGGACAAAAAGGTAAACCAATGACATTTGGTGCTACAGTTTCTTATTCTTTTAATTAAAGACAGAATGAACTCANAACGAACAAATAAGCTACTTACATTCTTTTCATTATACATAGCTCAGTCCGTGCCGATGAGCTTGTTTAGTACTTTACTCCCTGTACTTATGCGACAGGGAAATTTTTCGTTAAGTACTATTGGTTTGCTTCAATTAATTAAACTTCCATGGATATTGAAAGTATTTTGGGCACCTTTTGTAGATAAACGCACTTCCGATCTAGGTTCATATAAAAGATGGATCTTTTCATCTGAGATGGTTTACGCCGTATTAATCTTTATGGTTGCCTTTTTAGATCTGAACACAAACTTTACCACTATATTTATCCTTATTATATTGTCGTTTATAGCCTCTGCAACACAAGATATTGCTACCGATGCGCTTACGGCACTTTCCTTTAACCACAGAGAAAAAAGTCTGGGAAACAGTATGCAAAGTATGGGCAGCTTTACCGGTTCACTGGTTGGTGGTGGTTTATTGCTATTGCACTATAAACTGATAGGATGGAATGCTTTATTGATTAGTGTTTCTTTGTTTGTTGTGCTGGCATTAATTCCTCTTTTTATATACAAAGACAAAAAGTTTACTCCAAAGCATGGTAAAACACCAATATCAATGAAAGATCTTTATCTGTTCTTTCATCAGAAAGGAGTGGCTAAGCAATTAATATTTCTGATTCTTTGTTATTCCGGTATAATTGGAATTTTAGCAATGGTTAAGCCTTTTATGGTAGATTTAGGATATAAAACCGGCGAAATTGGATTTATGTTTGGTATCTTTGGGTCGTTGTGTGGCTGCCTCTTCTCGTATATAGGTGGATATGTTATCCGTTCAATCGGAAGATTTTACTCTCGTATCATTTTTGCCTGCGCAGTATTGGTGACTACACTCTTTTTCTATTTTATGTCTCTCAACACTCCCGGAACTATAGCTCTATATGTAGCAATATTCTGCTTGTGGGCAAGTTACGGACTATCTGCAGTGCTGGTTAATACTGTTGCTATGGATTTCCTGAGAGACGGTAGAGAAGGAACGGATTTTACTTTGCAAACGGTGATAGCACATTTAAGCAGTATGCTTATTGCTGTATGCAGCGGTAAGGTTGCTGATCTTTTGGGTTACAGTGGACTATTTCTGGTAGAAACCGGACTTGCCGTAATATCGCTAGTTTATATACTTGTTTTCTTTAAAAAGCCTGTTCGTCATGAATGAAGATTTAATATCAAAATATAATGTACCTACGCCCCGGTATACTAGTTATCCGCCGGCAAATTATTTCCATGATAAATTTACCAATGAGGATTATGAAAAAGCGGTGATAGCATCTAATGAAACCACACCTCAGAATATTTCTTTCTATATTCATATACCTTTTTGCCGTCATCTTTGTCATTACTGCGGATGCAACTCTTATCCCATGGCAAAACCCGAAATCATTGAAGCGTACGTAGATGCCGTAAAGAAAGAGATCAGGAAAGTGATTCCGTTGATAAACAAGAGTCGGAAAATTTCTCAGATACACTATGGTGGTGGAAGCCCAAGTAGTATCCCACTTCATTATATTCAGGAGATTAATGAATTGCTACTCTCTAATTTCGAATGTATAGATTCGCCTGAGATTGCAATTGAATGCCATCCAGGTTATCTGGACGAGAATAACTGGATGCAATTAATCAATGCCGGATTTAACCGATGCAGCATTGGCGTTCAGGATTTTAATTCGAAGGTTCTGAAAGGTGTAAACAGAAGACCGTCGTTACTGGAAATGGAAACCATTNTTGGATTGTTGAGAGCATTTAATGTTTCCATAAACATGGACTTTATTTACGGATTGCCTTATCAATCTGTTCAAAGCTTTGAAGAAACCCTTCAAAAAGCTACTGCGCTAAAACCTGACAGATTGGTTACTTTCTCTTATGCGCATGTGCCTTGGGTGAATAAAGCTATGATGATATTGGCGAAGAATGGTTTGCCTTCTCCTCAGGAAAAGAGTGCGATGTATGATGCTGCAAAACGAATTATTTCATCGAAGGGGTATCAGCCAATCGGCCTCGACCATTTTGTTTTGCCGGATGATGATTTGAATATTGCTCTTCAGTCGGGACAATTGCATCGTAACTTTCAGGGATATTGTACAAGGAAAACTACCGGTCAGGTATATGCTTTCGGAGTAACCGGCATCAGTCAGCTTTCCATGGCTTATAGTCAGAATACAAAGAGCATACCTGAATATATTAAGAAAATGAACGATGGTAAGTTTGCCATTATTAAAGGATATACCCTTAACCGGGAAGAACAGATTGCCAAAGAGGTAATAACAACACTGATGTGCAACGACAGACTTAGCTGGAAAGAGCTTTCCGCTCATATTGGTGTAGGCGAAAGTGATATTAAAAATGCAATCTCGTATGATCAGAATAGATTAGCCGATTTCGAAAAAGATGGAATTATAACTTATTCCCCGGAAGAGATAAAAATAACGCAGGAAGGAGCTATATTTGTGCGGAATGTTGCTGCAGCGTTTGACCCGCTGATGAAAGATAACACAAAAATGTATTCGAAACCGGTTTAAAATATAGGTTACTTAATGGATAAGAACAAAGATGTTGATGTTGTAGTTATTGGTGCCGGAGTCACAGGACTTGTCACTGCTTTTTTATTGACTAGAAAAGGATTGAAGGTACTTCTT
>JGI20225J20221_1001250_pt1 | contig 28706 bp, 33 predicted proteins | sample BioMet4_FD_20221 | JGI IMG/M metagenome (IMG submission 20221)
GACGTTCACAGAGCCATTTGAGCATAGATTGCATCGGATCTTCCTCTGATATAAATTTCATTAGCATTTTTTCAAAAGATACGGTAGAATTTAGGTAAGCCATCATTTGTTCACTCCTTATTGGTTTGCTCGCTACTTACCTTTTCGGAGTTTTGATGGCTTTTTCCTTTTTTTACTTTTGCGAACTTAATTGTACTCTATCAACGAAAGCAACGCAATCAATCCCGTATCTATGACTACCGTCATGCGTATACACTGTTATTTGAATATCTGAAAAAAGAAGAACATCCAACGATGATGTAAGCTCCGTTACTCCCCATTGTTAACAGCTTACAAACACTTTTGAATGTTCCGTTTATGTACTACAATATATTGTAGAAAGGGTAGGATTCGAACCCACAGAGCGTTAGTGCCTCGACGGTTTTCAAGTCCAACCATGATTTATATTTGACCAAATAAATTTACTGTAGATTAAGTTAACATCTACATTTCTGTACATATCATATGTATTATATACAGACTAATTTACCAGTTTTACAAAAATAAACCCCAATTTAAACCCCTATGATAAATACAATTATTTAATCATATTAGTAGCGATGATTTTATAAAAAAGAATCTCCATAAAAAGATGAATATAAAAAAAAGATGTGCTTTGACTATATTGATATTATTTCTCCAGATAAAAAAAAGTCAATATTTAAAAATTTATTGCTTGTAAAGTATTGTTTGACTACTTACTGAATAAATGTTAAAAACACTTAACCCTTAATCTATTTTTTCTTACCTTGTTGAGAGTGTTCGGTATCTTGTTGGATTTGACTATTGATTACATCTCCATAAAAATTAATACTATTGATTATTTTTTCCTTTTCAGCAAGTTTCTCTTCTTCAAGCGTAAATTCTAAATTTTCACCTTTTATCCCTTTTTCTTCTAATGTAATTGCCCACTCTAATAAAATATTTCGGATTTTTTCTATTATTTCAAATACTTGATTTTTCCCGACAAACAAATAAAATATAGTATCAAAACCACATAATTTCGAAAGTTCAGCAACTACTCTCGGATCAAAAGATAAATATATACGATCATTGTTTTCATTTTGTCTATATATTTCAACTAAATTAGCAATTGAGTTATTTACTCTTCGTTCTGACAAAAAAGATAATTTATCAGGAAGAACAAAAGGTATCCATCCTCTAACTGGATTAAATCCCTTAACTTCTCCCTTTATTAATCGATAATCTGGAATAGGACCTTCGTCATAGCCATCTAATTCATTCTTCACCCATTGTTCAAATTCTGATAATTTTAATTTTCTTGCAATAATATATGCTTGCCTAAGTAACTTTAGTATATCGCCATTTTCCTTAATTGCTTCCATCTGCAATTGATTAACAATTCCTGACATAATTTTTCTCCTTTAAGAATTAAGGACACTAAGAAGTTGCATAATACTTGTTGAAATAATGTTGGTCGATACTGCCATTGGAACATTTTTTAATTCCGAAATAGTTCTCCTTATTATAGTGGAATCTTCCCTATCATCAATTTTTCTTATAATACTTTTTAATAAAACAATTACTTCCTGATTGTTTTCTTTATATACATTTTGAAGTTCATTTTCATGTTCAATAATATCAGTAACAATGTTTTTTATTTTTTCATAATCAAAATCTCGCATAATTGTCTGAACTTGATTTCCATTTTTGTTATTTTGTTGAATCTGTATTCCATTGATATGTCCAGCAATATTAATTATATTTTTCTGCATTATATCTCCTCTAATAATCTTTCCCACAATTTTTTACTATTTAAATTGTTTATATATATTATAATTCAAGTCAACATTTTGTACACTCAGCATATTTTTTACAATAACAATAACTAAATTGTAACAAAATATTTTTTAAAAATTCAATATGGTGAATGATGAAATGCCATATTATCTTCCTTAGACTTTTTAGTAATCTTTACTGCATACGTATGATATTTATCCTTCTCTTGTGAAGCACGTTGCAATTCTTTAAAAAAGACATCATAAGAATCAAGCAAACATTGAGTATTAGGTAAATACGTAAACGGAAATACATTTATAATATCCGGTACTTCTGTGCATAAAGCAATAAAAATCAAACCGTTTGAATATCCTTCATAATATGCTTCATCCCAATAATTTTCAGATTCTGAACAATTTTGAACGATTTTTTCATACGCCGATACAGATATTGATATTTGTCCTGGCATATTATAGTTTCCATTTCTATATAGTTGCATGTATCTTTCAAAAGCATGTATAATGCCCTCTTGGTATGACAAACAATAGATAACTGAAGGGTATTTATGCATGTCAATTTCAGCAATTTTTTTATGAAGATTTTGAATTAACTCATATGCAGTATCCATTCTAGAAATTGCACCACAATTTTCAATTAATTTACTTTCTTTTAATATGAGTTTTAGTTGATGTAAAAAATAAGTTCCATCTGTAATTATATTCGTAGAATAACTATAGTTCAATTTATCTTCTAAGTATTCATCTAATGTAATAATAAAAATATGTGGTATTATCTCCTTCATTTCAGTACGCAGATAATTCAATATTTGTGCAAAATCGTCATCACCAAACGAAAAACCAATAAATACAATCGTTTGATTCGCTAAAATAGTTTTTAATGTGGCACCTATTATGCCTTTCTCTAAGTTTTTTTTACACTTAATATAATCATTTGTTGTTGCGATAATTGTACTCAAATTACTAATAGAACCATGAATTTTCAAAACACATCGTTCATTTTCATCCCAAAATACATAGTCCTCTGGAATTGTAATTGGTGTCGCCGCACAATACTCTTCAAAGTATGTATCCCAATTGGTTGTAATAATAGTTTTTACAAAATACAATTCTGCTAATTCACTGTGGAATGCAGTTGCCCTACGTTCTAGTTCGGGAAATGAATGTATATATTCAAATCTCTTTTTTATTTTTCTTAATAACTTTCTTCGTCCATTTGGCAAATCACAGTATTTTTGCATTAATTCACTAAAAAATAGTGAATTATCATTAATGTTTAATTCTTTCTGAATGCTCATATAAAAGGAATAAGGAAGAACGGTTTTATTTTCTGTACTAATACCAGCTCCACAAAACAAAACTAATTTACCGATTTTAGATGCATTTAGAATTTCATTTGGCATTTTAAACATTTTATGATTTTTACATATTTCACATTCACAATTCAATTTATCACTCCCATAACTACTATAATTTATATCTTTCTAATAATTACATTATTATGCTACAAACCGAAAAATGCTTATAAAAATAAATTATACCTAAAATTCCAAATTGTCAATAAACAGTCTTCCTAAATACATAAAAAGCCCCACCATCCAGCAGGGCCTTTAATTAAACAGAATCTTTTATTCTTTTCTCCGCCACGTCATAATACACTTTCGTCTTCTCAACTCCAATGTACTGCCGATTATGTTTCTTGGCTGCCACGCATGTTGTGCCACTGCCAGCAAATGAATCTAATATAACCGATCTTCCCGGAACAATTTGTACCAACTCTTCCATAAGTGGCGTCGACTTTCCGGTCAAGTGAAATTTATCCTTTTGTTTTACCGGAAAATCAAAACAACCAGGACACGGTCTCGCATGTTTTGCCTTGGGACACTTCCCATTCGTGTCCCACACAATGTATTCACATTGATGCCTAAAATAACCTTTATGTGGTGCTCTCGCTCCCAATCCTTTATTCCATGCTACAACACCACACCATATCAATCCGCCCATTTGCAACGCATCTGAAGCCGTTGGCATTTTCCACCAATCGGTAAACATAAGAAAATATCCACCCGGCTTAAGAATACGCTGACAATCATTAATCCACAACGCACACCAATGCATCCAAGACCGCTGATCCATCGTATCGCTTGCGAAATCCGGCCGATGGACAATTTTATTGCCCGATTGTTCATACTTGCTGGACGGAGTCTGTGCTCGTGCATTTGCGGTTTGCCCACCGCTGCAGTATGGTGGATCCGTAATAACGGCATCCACGGAATTATCTTCAAGCTGCTGCAGCAATTTGATTGAATCGCCACATATAATTTGATTTAAAAATTGTTCGTTCGTACAACCACCTCACAATAATAGATTTTGACTAGTCTACTATTAGTGTAGCATGATGGCAGTTGTAATACAAACATTTGTTCTGTTTTTTTTGAATTAAGACTTAGGAGCTGGCGGGTAACGCCATGGGGGTTCAAGTTTCTTCACTCGCACCAGCATAGACACTGTCTACATTTATAGGCTGTTTTATTTTGCCTGACCCCGCAATATCTGACAAACTTTAACCCCATTTTGACCCCGTCCCATAATCAGCTAGACAACGTTTTTCCCTGTCAATACCCGATTTTTGATAACAATATGTTATCTTTTGCTAAGGCATATGATATTGCTGCACGTTCTTTCTCCAAAGACTTTAATTGTTTTTCTTGTTTTTGTAAATTATTTATAGCTTGATGAAATTGTTCACGGATAGATGGATCAGCATCTTCCCATGAATCTCCATATTTGTCTCTAAGTTTTTCCAAGGCTTTTCTTTTTCTTGAAATTTTTGTTTGTAATGCAAACATATTGCTGGTAACTACATTAAGTTGTTGCCTATATATACCATCCAAATATCGCTCTTTACGAAATTCATTAATAACAGTATTATCAAAATGTTCTTGATCATCATCTGAAGTTTGTATTTGAGAAATTTCTTTAACGGCCTTATTTAGATTTTCTTTATTTTGTACTGTTGGTAATGTAGAATAAATTTCAAGAAACATTTGCATCGAATACATAAAAAAAGTGTGCTCTGTTTGTTCTTTAAATTCTTTTTTCAGTTCAACACGAGGCCCCACTGTTTTATTATCATATATTTCCCACCAATCCTCTTTTTGATCAGCCGTAATATATAGAACATCTTTTTTCTGTTTTCTTGCATAATCTATTATTTGCCTCCATATAATAAAATCTCCATATTTATTATTTTGTTTTTTACAATCTTTATATCCAGGGGGAATACTATGTGTATAACGTTCCTCCCCCTCTTGTTCCAAGTCTTCAATTTCTTTCTTATCATATGCGCCCCCCACTTTATTATTAAATAATTTCAACAAACGATTTAAGATTGGATCATCTGAAGGCTTCTGAACTAATAAATTCTTTTCTTTTTGTTTTCTTATCCACGATCTCATATATGTATCTATTTTTTTTATTTCAGGGTCTTCTTTTTTTAACCTCAATGTCTTTTTACAAAAATCTATAAATTTATCATGTTCTTGATCTAATTTTACATATCCATTTTCGATTTCATAAATCACGCTACATCTATCTGTTGCATATTCATATGCAACATTATAGGGAATCCAAATTCGATCTTTATATGTACTAAATACTTCCAAAAGATTATCGCGTGTCGAAGACGAATATCGATATAAATTAAGTAAGACATTAGTATCAAAAATAAAAACAGCATTTTCCCATAAATCTTTTTTTTCTTGTTCAGACAACGGCAAATATTCCCAAATAGCATTTTCCATAATTATTCCCCCATCAAGGACACCCGTTCACAAATATGCTAATTTAAAGTTTTAATTACTTTTAATGTGCCATCTAATAAATCTTTAACTTGTTCTTTAGTCGGTTCATCGTTTTTATTATGGCAACAAAGATTTCTGATATCATCAAGATATTGAATTTGTCTCCACATCGGAACATTAATTATTAATGCAGTTTTTAATTCCTCATTAAAATAACTAAGTCCAGGCGTTTTCTTCTTTATGATGATTTTATGTTGTATACACACTTGCTTGAGATGCTTTTCTAGCACCACCCCACACATGACGCCTGCTGCTCTTAAAAATCCTGATTTTAATAATTCGTTTGCAGCACTTAATTCTGAATCGAATAAATCTGCACGTAAAAAAAAATGTAAATTATATATTACACTATCTATATTTTTACGTGCACTTTTTAAAATGGATAATTGTTGAGAAAATTTAGATAGAGCAGTACGTGGACTAATATTCTTATGCTCATTATAAATCCCTAAAACAGCATCAGATATAGTATAAGTTATAGGCATTACATTTTTTCGCTTATCATTTTTATAAAGTTGAATAAAATCATCTTCTCGTTCTGGAATAAGAATTTTAACTGCATGTAAAGCCCCTGTATACCATATTTCATAATTATCATGGAAATCCGGGAGTTTATCCGCATTGAGTTTATGCTTATCAAGTATTTCCTTTTTTTTATCAGAAGTTCCATGTTCAAAATTCAAAGAAGAATATAATGCTTCCCCCTGCGTTATAAGATCATCCAAGTCTTGTTTAATGTCACTAATACAACTACCCATAACTTTTCTCACCTCGATAACATAATATTATTAACATAGTATAAACTATTTTAATAATAAAAAATACCCTTATACCCTTATTAACATAGTTTATACTATATTTAATAAAACTAATTACCAAAAAAAGATCTTCAGGTAATCATTTCGCACGCTTATACTTCGACAAAAAAGCTTCGGTACATAGCCTGGGCAAGGGAAAAAGCCAAAAACACCGGACCACTCATCTACCAAGCAGACCGGCACTTTGTCATTTCATCTCATATTATTTTTTAGCCAAGTCCACTAATCCATTCTGGATACTTACCACAATGGAAGTCACAGCATTATTAATAGCTGTAATATACAAACGGTTACGGATTTTCACCCACACACTAGATGTTGTGTTGATTTCTGCTTCCAGCGGATCCGTAATAGTTTTAATCTGCGCTTGTACCAACGGTGTTAATTCGTCCACGCTCAAACTTCCTAATAAAGATGTTGCCTGGTCTTTAGCTAAAGATGTTACTTCCGTTACTACGGTGTTCAAAATTTCTTCTTTTGTCATAATTGATTTCTCCTTTTATATACACTAAAATTCATAAAATAGTTACAAAACATGTTTGGCCAAACGTATTTCTGATACTTTTATACACAACGTTGCATTACAGCGTACATTCATAATCCGTAATGCCTCGGGCAATAGCACGAGCAAATTCGTCTTCACTGTCAACCAACAATTGCGCATCAGCATCATTGTCTATAAATGCCATTTCAACTAAGCAGGCCGGCATATTGGTATGTTTTAAAACGATAAGCCCTGGCATTTCCTTCACGCCGCGATCAACGGTACCAATACTATTGATAATTTGAGACTGAATGCATTGTGCCAGTTGTCCTCCGGCGTCATTGCGAGCATAGCACTCGACTTCCGTTCCCTGGGCCTGTGTATTGGAAGCATTAACTGATAAATACATCTGCTGGCCAGTCATTTGCAACCGCACATACAGCAACAGGACAATCATTATATTGACTATCAAAATATAAATTATCGCTCTGCAGCAATTGTACTTCACAGCCAGCTGCTTCCAAATAATTTTTTACGCGATTCCCCACTCTAGTAACAACATCACATTCCCGTAAGCCGGAAGTTCCTCATACTGCTTAATCATATTGTTGAGTGTACCCATAGCACGGGACTGGCAGTCAAAAAAGCAGCCTGCTTATCCCAAGCAAACTGCAGCTCATATTCTTTTTTCCAGGAATCCGTTTGACCGGAACTTTCTTTTTCTCGTTTCAGTACCTTAGTTATAGCTTTCTGATTTTTGACATACATAATCTTCTGTGCTCGAATAATAGCAGCATACTTGATGCAGATATTTTCCCACAGGATATCAATCGGTGATTTATCCTCGATAACTTGCACCAGTTTTGCCGTTTCTGGAGGCAACTACTTAGAAAACAGACCATGTGTAGCAGCATTATCGTTCTTCTCCGGTGGCCCGTGACCTGCTGCATTATCATTCAAAAAGGGTGCACCTTTTTTTTACGACTTACGCTGCCAATTATTCTGTTGTTTCCACGATTTACCTGTATTTACAGAAATACCATATTTTTCAGCAATTTCCTTATATTTTATACCGTTACCATAATCACGATAAGCCCTTTCTTTATCAGTTATTGACATACGCACCACCACCCTATTGTTTGTTTTGAAATTGACATAAAAGAGCACCCATCTCTGGGTGCTCTTTTAATATAATATTATTTATTCAAAATTTATGGGATGAATCAATTGCATATAACAAATTCTTTTAATTTTACAAAGTTTTACCGTACTCATTTACAGCTAAAATAGCCTTTTTATACTTTTCCTGATCAGCTTTATAAGGAACACAAGTCCATTCATTTATATCAGGCGCTTTTTTTATTATTTCATCTATATCTTTTTCATTGTCAATGCCAATTTCTTTCAGCGTAACCGGCAGTTTTATTTTTTTGTTGAATGCTGCTATTTTATTACGTAGTTCTAGTTGTCCATCATATGTAAGCAATACCAATACACCATATGCTACTACAGCCCCGTGTCTATAATGATGTGCCTGCGGCAAAATCGTATAAGCATTATAAAAACAATGGGCTAATGATGAATTATAATAATATTCAATTTTATTATTAACAGCAGAACATGTTAAATTAGAAGCTATCCCAGTACTTATTACAATATCCAACGTTACCTGTGTCAGTTCAAAAGATGGTTGCTTGGCCTTTATGGCTTCCAATGCTTTTTCACCAAATTCCATTAAAGGAACTGTACATGCGGTTGCCGCCTTAGTCCCTACCAACGGTGTATGGAACAATGCTTTTCCTCTTGAAGCCAATTCCACTTCACATTCTTTAGATAATGCATCTCCTATACCAGCCCACAATAACTCTTCAGGAGAGTCAGCTATAACTTTCATATTGATAAATACATGCAACGGACATTTTTTGGGGAAATAGTAACGCGATAACGAACCGTCATCATTATATAAAACAGCAATAGCCGAAGCAGCTGCACAATTAGATGCTACTGTAGGAAATGAAAAATATGCTTTATCAAGAATATCCGCAGCTGCTTTTGCCGTATCTATTGCTCGGCCGCCACCTACACCAAATATGATATCAGCGTCAGTTACCGCTTTGTCAGCTACTAGTTTTTTTACATTACTTTCCGTTGCATTGCCTCCATACCAAACAGTAGATAAATGGATAAGACCAGATTGATGCAATGCATCCAATATTGATGGCTCAGCTTTTTTTAAAGCAGTTTTACCACCGATAATGGTAACTTTTTTGCCAAAATACTTAGTGACTGTGCCAATTTCTTTATAACATTCTGGCCCAACACTATACTGCGGAAGATATACTGAATAATTTTCTCTCATAATATAGATAAATTTCTTCTGAAATTTACCATTCATCTCCTATCTATATATTATATAACTGCGTTTAACTTGTGATTATACGCTTAAAATATAATATTGTAAATGACTGCATTTTACTGTATACCTTGAATGCATCACCATAAAAGCCCCAAAAGCTGAATAATGAAAAAAAAATATGGGTTCTCGATTATCTCGAGAACCCAGTAATTGTCTTTGGCGGAAAGGGTGGGATTCGAACCCACGGAGCTTTAGAGGCTCGACGGTTTTCAAGACCGCTTCCTTCAACCACTCGGACACCTTTCCATACCGGATAACATTATACCAAACATAAGTGATTTGCGTCAAGAAAATATCTTGCGTTTCATTCAAATAAATCTTTTTTCTTTGAAAAGTGAGGCGAATCTCCCCATTTTTCAAACCCAACCGTATCTCCTACGGATGCAACACGTCCTTCCAAACAGTGTCGGCATTGTTCCGGACTGTCTTCGACACAAGGTTTATTATCATAAAGCAGATATTGTGAACGAAATTTCGGCAGCGTAACGATTGGCATCAAAACATTGGCTCCCGCTTTCAGTCCCAATTCTCTTCCCAAGGGGTGCAATGCCTGCAATGCCGTAGTCGCGGCAATATTCACGTCACGGAGAAACAGCCGGGTTACAGCAATCATGTTTAATCCCAGGGTCAGACGGCGTGATTTACACTGCGGTGAATCACCGCCTGCAGCAAGGACATGTTTTCCGACAGGGGTATTATGGTGGACCACATAGGGACCCATTCCAATCATATCGATATCCATATCTCGATAAAAAAGAATATCGTCTGCTAAGTCCTCTATGGTTTGTCCCGGCAAGCCGATCATATCTCCTGTCCCTACTTGATACCCTATGCGACGCAAGGATTCAAGACAGCTCTTGCGTACAGCCCATTCATGATGACCATCCTGCGGATGGAGCTGTTTATATAGCTCCGGATTGCTGGACTCAATACGCAATAGATAGCGGTGTGCTCCGGCTTCAAACCAACGGCGATAGGTATCCTCTTTTTGTTCTCCCACACATAAGGTTATCCCGAGTTCACCATGGCTCATTGTTTTAATGTCCCGCACGAGTTGCTCGATATACGCAGCAAAATCCGCATCTTGTCGTTCACCCGATTGTAAGGTCAAGGATCCATATCGATTTTCATAGGCCCATTGCGCCATGGCTAAAATATCTTCTCGTTCTGTATCAAACCGTTCCACTTCGTGGTTGTCTCTCCGGATACCGCAATAACAGCAGTTCTTAATGCAGCGGTTGGAAAATTCGATGAGACCTCGATAATAAACGACACGTCCCACACAGTCGGCTTTCACGGCGTAAGCTGCCTCATAAAGCTGCTGCAGTTGTTCGGTATCCGTCAAACGTAGCAGCTCTATCAAATCATTGCGAGTCATATGCTGTTTTTTCAATAATTGTGAAAAACCATTCATCTTATATCTCCCACTATAGATACCTTATTTTTCGTAATTATCGACATGTAATTTTTCAAACACCAAAAAAGATAAGCTCAGAATCATAGCTACAACCGTAGCCAGTCCCATTCCTTTCAGTTGTACCGGCCCCAAAATAATGGTAGCTCCGCTTAATCCGGAAACCATCGTTACCGCCGTAAGAATAAGATTCTTAGAACGTGTATAATCCACCTTTTTTTCAATAAGCATACGAATGCCGGAGCTGGCAATAAAGCCAAACAGCAAAATGCATACTCCCCCCATTACAGGTGTCGGAATCCCATGAATCAAGGCAGCAATTTTTCCAACAAACGAAAAGATAATAGCAAATATCGCAGCACCGGCAATAACCCAGACACTATACACGCCGGTAATTGCCATAACTCCCATATTTTCACCATATGTCGTATTCGGAGTCGATCCAACAAGTCCGGAAATAACGTTAGACAATCCATCGGCAAATAACGAACGATGCAGTCCCGGATCTTTAATGAGGTCACGTCCTACAATATCACTTGTCACAAACAAATGCCCCAAATGTTCCGCAAAAACCACAAACAATGCCGGCATAATCATCATGATCGCACTGAGGTTAAACTTCGGCGCATAAAAAGTTGGCGCTGACAGCCATGCTGCTTCTCGGACCGGAGTAAAGTCGACTACACCCATAAAGAAAGAAAGAACGTACCCTGCCACAACGCCGATCAATATAGGAATAATACCGACAAATCCTCGTCCCAATACGGTCGCCAAAATAGTAACAATGAGAGTAAACATAGAAATGATCATAGCTGTTTCATTTGTCATTCCTTGTGTTTCACCCAAAAATCCGGACATGGTCATCGCCAAGGGTGCTAATTCCAGTCCGATGATAGCGACAATAGCCCCCATTGCCGCCGGAGGAAATAATACATCGATCCAGTGCGTTCCCACTTTATCTACTACCAGTGCTAAGATCATGAAGGAAAACCCGAAAACAATAAATCCTCCTTGTGCATCTCCGTACGTCATTCCCGGGGTAGCACAAACAGCAAGAACGGGAGAAATAAACGCAAAACTGGAACCCAGGTAAGCAGGCAGCCGTCCTTTACACAAGTATAAATACAAAAGGGTTCCAATCCCATTCATAAATAAAGCAATGGCCGGATCTACATGAAGTAGAAAAGGAACCAGGACCGTAGATCCAAACATAGCAAATAAATGCTGTAAACTTAACGGAATGGTCGGTAATATCGGCAACCGTTCATCAACCTGAATAATTCTTCTCATTATAATTATATCCTCCTCAGCAAATCAGTTAATGTAAAGGAAACTGGCTTTTTGTTTCCTCCTTCATAGACGGCAGCGTTGTTACGCGTGCCGACATTTGTGCCTCTCGAGCCGCCTCATTCAAATTTTTCTTGGCAATATTCAACAGCAGCGCCGCCGCCGCCATATTGACAATAAGGGAGGTCCCGCCGTAACTGATAAAAGGCAGCGGCACCCCCACAACGGGCAGCAATCCACTTACCATTCCTATATTGATAAATCCTTGTCCGCCTATATATAATGTACTTCCTAATGCCAAAAGCATTCCGTATTTGTCCAGCGCATGCAGCGCACACATGCAGCCGCAATATACAATAACTGCAAATAAAGACAGCATAACGATGGAACCGATAAGGCCCCATTCCTGGGCAAAAATGGCAAAAGCAAAATCGGTATGCGCTTCCGGCAAGTAACTAAACTTACTAACGCCCGTACCAACCCCTTGACCAGTAATACCGCCGGAGCCAATTGCAATCAGTCCCTGCACCGTCTGATACCCCAGCGTCTTTTCATAAGACCACGGATCAATCCATGAAATAAGCCGGTTGCGTCTATACACTGCACTCAGTGTATAAATCAAACCCATGCTGACAGCAACCAAAATCGGCAGTTTTGCTTTGGATATATGCGCTCCGCTGGCAATAACCATAATAACAGGAATCAGCAATATCACAATAGCCGTCCCTGCATCCGGCTGTTTGGCCACTAGAATGGCCAATACCAAGGGAATCCAAAGTGCTCGTTCCGGTTTCAGCTTCCAGCGCTTCCAAGCAGGCGCCTTTTTCTTATGACTCATGGCATGTACTAATTCTACAGGTTTATCTTTATCCAACAACTGTGAAAGTATCGTGGCTGTATAAATAACGCCTACCAACTTAGCTAATTCGGACGGCTGAAAGGTAAAAAAGCCAATTCCCAGCCACCGCCTGGCTCCATTGATATGAATACCGGCAATAAAAACAAGCACAAGCAGCGTTACCGTTATGAAACAGATAATTCCCAGATGCCGGCGCCAAAAAGTATAGTCCACGCGATACACGAATAAAGCCGGTACCACTCCGATAAAAAGAATAATAACCTGTCGAATCAAATGATAGTAGGTGTTTCCAATCATACGATCCCCAACAAACGTCGAGCTGAATACGTTGACCAAACCAAGAACAATAAGCACGGAAAACGCAACAATCAGTCCATAATACACACGACGCATTTTTCTAGTTTGGCGATCCATCTCCCGTCACCTCCACAGGGCATGCAGCCACACAATGAAAGATGGGTTGTCCCTTGGCGCTGAATTTGGCTTCATATTCAGTCATTGCCTCATTTTGAATATCGCTATGATGTAAATCATAGGTAACTTCAGACAAATCCCATTGCCGTTCTTTACATTCTTCTAATGTAAATTCAAACAGACCTGCATTATCTGACTTAAAATATATTTTCCCTTCATGCGATAATATAGCGGCATATCGATCGAGAAAATTACGATAAGTTAATCGTCTTTTGGCATGCTTCGCTTTGGGCCAAGGATCACAAAAATTAATAAAAAACCGATCAACCTCGCCCAAATCAAATATTTCCGGTAAATTTCCTACATCAAATCTAAGCAGCTGTACGTTTTTTAATTGTGCCTCCGCTGTCTTTTTCGCTGCATAATATAACACGCCTATTTGAATTTCAATACCGATAAAATTAATCTCCGGATGCAGCAGTGCCATTTGGGAAATAAAATTGCCCTTACCGGTTCCTAGTTCTACCCATAGCGGAGCCTGCGGATCAGGAAATAACGACCGCCATTTTCCTTTCCATTGTTCACAATGCACTAAACGAACAAAGGATCCATACTCTTTGATGGCCTCATCAATCCATGGTTTTCTACGTAAACGCATCCTTTACTCTCCTTATTTTCATACATATTTATTTGCAAAAATAGGCTGATTCGACGGGAATCAGCCCAAAGCTCAAATGCCTATTTTATTATATAAACTTAGCGTCCCAGTGTCAAACATTTTTACCAGTTGTATCGCCCGGCAGAATATCTAAAATATGTTCCACCGAATCGACGATATAATCGGCTCCCTCCGATTCAAACATCGTCCGTGCCTCGCGTCCTTCCAATCCTGTAAGCGTGCCGATCATGACGGCCCCCATCGCTTTAGCGCACCACACATCAGAAAGAGAGTCACCCACAACATAATACGTCCCGTTTTTAAATGCCTCCGGATTTTCTGTATATGCACGGTAGTTAGATGGTTCTTTGCCAAATGCCCCTAAATAATAAGCAAACGGATTGGGTTTGCCAAGCGGCATATGCAGCATTTCTTCCGCAGCCGCCACATCCGTATCTGTAGAAATATAAAACGGATCAAACTCAGAAAGCCAGCCGTAGGTCTCAAAGGGGACCTGCATTTCTATTTGTGATCGGCCGCTGGCAATGGCAATTTCATATCCTCGGCGTTTTAATTCCTGAAATACATAGCGAATTCCCGCTATCGTTCCAAGCGGTTCTTCTTTATGAAGAAACCCTTCTTTTCCCTTGGTATATGACGTCTCCCCATATATTTTTTCATAAAGGGAATCCCCAAAATACCAATGTTGAAAAGACCGCTGATGCAGCTGCCAAAGCGGTCCGCCCAGCGGGACCCATTCTCTTACAGCAGCTCCTACTGTTTCTGCCATGGCTTGACTCAAGGAGGCAAATACCGCTTCTTTATCTGCTGTCGGAGGCACCACCGCCAGTAGCCGCTGTTCTACGTCATCGGCTGTGGGAATCACATATGGCCTCAGCATCGTCCCTAATTTCTGTACATCTTCTACCGTATTCAGAGACAATGCACATACCTTGCCATGTTCCCGGATATATTGCTCTAACAGCAGCCATATAGTAGTCACTATATGAGCATGTACCATATCCCAATTGCTATTAATCCCATGACTTTTCAGCCATGACAATATCTCATCATTTTTCCAAAACCGCGCCCGCAACGTCGTGATTTGTTCTTCCGTCACGTCGGCAGTTACTTGTTCCTCATCTAAATGCATATACTGAGGACTGTGATACCATTCCCATACAACCAAAGCCGAGACATCGAAATAACGTTTTTCACTGAGCAGTACGCCATCTATATCAAATATTACTTTTTTCACAGTATGTCTCCTTAAAAAGTCTTATCCTGATGTCCTATTTCCTTTTTATTTCCTTCGATGTGAGATCTTGCTTCCAGCACCGCCATAACATCATTGACAGTAACTCCTGCATTTTCCCACAATACGGATAAATGATACAGTAAATCAGCCGATTCCTTGCATACTTCTTCACGCAAATGATCTCCATTTTCGGATATATCTGTCACAACGTGATCGGCATTTTTTGCGGCAATAATAACTTCCGCTGCTTCTTCGCCGATTTTTTTACAGATTTTATCAATACCCGCACTAAACAAATACGCCGTATACGACTTTTCTGTAGGATGAATTTTCTTCTCCCTGATTTCTTTTTGTAAATCACTTAATATAGCCACAGACCCAGTATATGGCTTCGCTGCAAACTCCTGCAGCCGGCGAAAAAAGCAGGATATATTGCCCGTGTGACAGGCCGCTCCCGTCTGATCGACCTGCAGGAGCAGTGTATCTGCATCACAGTCGACCGCGATGGCCGCAACCCGTTGTACATGTCCCGAGGTTTCTCCTTTGTGCCACAAACATTGCCGACTGCGGCTATAAAACCATGTTTCTTCTGTTTCTATCGTTTTACGCAATGATTCTTCATTCATATAGGCAACCATGAGGACCTTTCCACTGCTTTTTTCCTGAACAACAGCCGGAATCAGGCCTTGTCCGTCATATTGTATATGGCTTAGATTTACCGTGTCCATCATGCCTCCACCTCTCTCATGGGGATTCCTTTTTCCTGCAGGTACATTTTTAAATCAGGAATGTCGATTTGTCCAAAATGAAATACTGATGCCGCCAGTGCCGCATCAACGCCTACATCAAATACATCTTTAAAATCTTTCATGGTTCCGGCTCCGCCCGATGCAATAATCGGTACCGGAAGTTCTATCGCCAGACGCCGGTTTAATTCTAAGTCAAACCCCTTTTTTTCTCCGTCTGCATCAATAGAATTGATACAGATTTCTCCAGCTCCCAAGGCAACTCCCTGTTTAGCCCAAGCAATCGCATCAATCTCGGTATTTTTGCGGCCGCCTTCAACATAGACATCCCAACTGCCCCGATTATTACGTTTTGCATCAATAGATAAAACGACACATTGATTGCCAAACCGAGCTGCTGCTTCCCGAATAAGTTCCGGCCGGAGGACTGCCGCGGAATTAACGGATACTTTATCCGCACCTGCCAGCAATACCTGACGAAAATCTTCTATGGTACGGATCCCGCCTCCTATAGTAAAAGGAATATTTATTTCTTCGGCAACCGCTTTTACAACATCAATAAAAATACCTCGTTGTTCGTGGGTTGCTGTAATATCATAAAACACCAATTCATCCGCCATTTGATCCGAATAAAATTTCCCTAATTTAACCGGATCATCCACATCTTGTATGTGTTTGAATTGTTTGCCTTTCACTACCCGGCCGTTGCATACATCCAGACAAGGAACGATTCGCTTTGCTAACATAATGCATCCCCCTTATAAATTTATATTGTTAGGATTCTGTTTTTAATCTTCCTGCGACAGTTTCCGTATTTCTTCCATCGTAACTTTCCCTTCATATAAGGCTTTCCCCGTAATCGCTCCATATACGTTCAATTTCTGCAATGCTTTTAAATCCGATATACCGCTTACACCGCCTGATGCTATCAGCCGGATATCAGGTAATGACTGCAGTTTTTCCATCATTTCCATATTCGGTCCGGAGAGCATTCCGTCCCGGCTGATATCGGTATAAACAATTGTACGAATGCCAATAGATAATAGGAATTTTACAAACGGGACAACGGCTTTATCGCTGTTGTCCACCCAGCCGCGCGTTGCTACTACATCGCCCTTAGCATCAACAGATACCGCTAATCTATGTCCGTATAAGCCAGCCATTTCTGTAATAAATACAGCATCCTCCACCGCTTTTGACCCAATGATGACCCGGCTGACCCCATTTTCAAGATACGTTTTTATTGCTTTTTCACTTCGTATTCCCCCTCCTACTTCAACGGGAATAGGAACTGCCCGGCAAATGCGTCCAATAATATCAACATTGCTGAGACTGCCGGAAAATGCACCATCCAAGTCAACGATATGAAGATATTCAGCTCCCTCACCTGCCCATTTTTTAGCTGCTTCTACAGGATCCTTAAAGTACGTCGTACTGTCTTCTTTAATGCCCTGCCGGAGTCGTACAGCATGTCCGTTTTGTATGTCAATTGCTGGTAATACAATCATATATTATCCTTTCTTGAGGTGCTTCAAAATATTTTTTAAAAGCTGTGCCCCAACAGCGCCGCTTTTCTCTGGATGAAACTGCATTCCCAAAACATTATCCTTACCGCAAATTGCCGGAACTGCCTGTCCATAACAAGCCGTTGCAATAACATCCAATGAATCCACGGGAGATTTATAATACGAATGAACAAAATAAGCATAGGGATGTGCTGCTAATCCTTCCTGCAGCCAATGAGATTGACAAAATTCCAACTCATTCCACCCCATATGGGGAACTTTAAGCTGTGTATGAAAAGGAACTATTTCGCCTGGCAAAAAACCAAGTCCTTTATACACACCGCCTTCATAATCTGTTTCAAATAAAGCCTGCATACCCAAACAAACACCTAAAAAAAACTTTCCCGCCTTTACCTGTTCTTCCAATAGCGGAATGAGATCAAATTTCTCCAAATTTCCCATCGCATCGCGGATCGCACCGACACCGGGAAGTTCGATTAATTCGGCATTGCGGATAACCTCCGGATCGCGGGTGATTTTCGGATCCTCCCCCAGTCTTCGCCACGCATGATATACATTGGCCAAGTTACCCACTTCATAATCAATAACAGCAATTCTCATAATTTACAGCACCCCTTTTGTCGAAAGAATATTGCTGTCCTCCCCTTCGATATAGACAGCTCGTTTAAGCGCATGCCCCAATGCTTTAAATACGGATTCCACGATATGATGTGCATTGGTTCCATAAAGAGTTGTTACATGAAGATTCATGCGTCCGTGAACAGCCACAGCATATAAAAACTCCCGCAGCATTTCTGTTTCAAATGTCCCGATACGTTCTGCCGGTATTGCTACATCATATACTAAATAAGGACGGCCGCTCAGATCAATGACACAACGAGTCAATGCTTCATCCATCGGGCAGTAAAACATACCGTACCGAGTAATTCCCGCTTTATCGCCCAATGCCTTGTACAGGGCTTGACCCAAAACAATGCCCAGGTCTTCGATCGTATGATGTGTATCGACTTCCAAATCGCCATGAACATGGATAGAAATATCCATCCCGCTGTGACAAGCTAATAAATCAAGCATATGATCAAAGAACCCAATGCCCGTCGAACCTGCAAAAGATCCGATTCCATCTAATTCTATCGACATGGCAATTTGCGTTTCCGCTGTATTCCGTTCGATTTCAGCAGTCCTCATGGCTGGCCTCCTTTTGAAATACTTTCAGAATTTTATTTGCTACATACTCTGTTGTTGCTGTAATACGCAGACAATTCGCCAAATCTGCACGATTTCCATAAGAACGAACGCAAATATCGGCTTCGCTAAGCGCTTTCACATACCGAGGTCCATCACAAGTCCGTACTAAAATAAAATTGGCCGCACTAGGAAAAACTTCTACTCCCTTTATTGTTTTCAACCGCTCTATCAAATAGTCTCTCACCGCAATAGTTGGCGGAACATTGTGTTTTAAAATTTCTTCACTATGTTCCAAGGCCACTACTCCCATAAGTTGTGTAAAACTATTTAGATTGTACGATGGTTTTGTAAGGGATACGGCATTGATAATATCGGCATTAGCCACACAATAGCCCAAACGAAAACCGGCAAGACCAAAAGCCTTAGATAATGTACGAATAACAATAAGATTATCATGAGAATGGAGACGGGATATCATGCTTTCCTGTCCAGAAAATTCCATGTATGCTTCATCTACGACTACAATGCCGGGTGATGCCTGGATCATTTTTTCTATCAAGGAAACCGGCCATATATCCCCTGTCGGATTATTCGGATTACAAATAAAAGTAACCTTAGGCTGCCATTTGCGGATAGCCTCCAGAAAAGTTTCTCCCTCACGTTTAAAATTTTCGGAATCAGGTACTTTAACAATCCGGGCTCCCAACACTTGTCCGTCAATTTCATATACATCAAAGGTGGGTACATGTACCAGTATCGTATCTCCCTCATCAATAAACGTATTAAGAATCAGCTGAATCATTTCATCCCCGCCGTTACCTGCCAATATTTCATTGTATTCAGCAGAAACATATCGGCCTAACGCCTTGCGAAGAGTGTTTGCAAACGGATCCGGATAATGATACGAAGGAAGTTTGGCCAAACGAGTTAAAAAATCTTTTTTTACATCAGGAAAATTAAAAATGTCATAGGGGCTTTCGTTTGCATTAATCACTATATGTTCCTTGATTTCCGGAACTTTATACGGAGTAAAACTGCGAATTGTCTTGCGGAGCCATTCCTGTTTCATTTCATTCTCCTCCTAACGGCCATTCCATGGGCCTGCAGGCCTTCAACATCGGCAAATTGAGCAACTTTATCTGCGATCTGTACAAAAGCCTGCTGATTATATTCCAACACACTGCTGCGTTTGACAAAATCATACACTCCCAACGGTGAAGAAAATGCTGCCGTTCCCATAGTCGGAAGTGTATGATTGGGACCTGCAAAATAATCACCGACAGGTTCGGGCGTATACGCTCCGATAAAAATAGCGCCGGCGTTAATAATATGCTCCACATAAGATTCCGGTTCGGCAAAATCAATTTCCAAATGTTCCGGTGCAATAAGATTCATTATGTCAATCGCCTGTTTCCGATCTTTAGTAATAAAAATTTTGCCATAATTTTTAATAGAATCAGCAATAATATCTTTTCTGGGAAGTTCTTCCATTTGTCTTTCTATCTCTGCTTCTACAGCCCCGGCCAACGCTGCATTTGGCGTTACTAAAAATACGGCTGCCCGGCGGTCATGTTCTGCTTGAGCCAGCAAATCAGCGGCAATCCAAGCAGGATTCGATGTTTCATCGGCCAAAATCCCTACTTCACTGGGGCCTGCAATCATATCAATCCCTACCGTGCCGAAAACAAGTTGTTTCGCCATGGCTACGTAAGCGTTACCAGGTCCTACTATTTTAAATACAGGAGAAACAGTTTCTGTCCCATAAGCAGCCGCGGCAATTCCTTGTGCACCGCCTATTTTATATATTTCCGTCGCTCCGGCAATACGTGCTGCCGCCAGAATATACGGATTAACCTTGCCATCTTTTCCCGGGGGAGTAAATACCGCAATAGAAGGTACGCCTGCTACATGTGCCGGAATCGTATCCATCAATACGGTAGAAGGATACGCCGCTGTTCCTCCCGGCACATACACGCCAACACGTTGAATAGGGGTGTATTTCGCACCAAGACGAACGCCGTCCCGAAAGGTATCTATCCACGTTTCTTGTTTTTGCCGTTCATGATATTGCTGGATATTGTCACGCGCTTCTTCAAGAATTTTTATAAAATTTCCCCCTACATAGGTAACTGCTTCATTTATTTCATCTGCACTAACCAAAAAATTTTCTACCCATATCCCATCAAATTTTTGGGTCATTTCTCTAACTGCTGCGTCCCCCTGCTCTTGAACCGCGGCAATAATATTTTCTACTTGTTCACGAATCCCTGCGGTTTCCGCTTGATCTCTTTTGGTAATCCGGCGGATATCACGCAGCTTCAATCCTTCATCGGGCACTTCAATCCATTCCACACTATATTCCCCCTATGCTTCTGCATTATTACGTTTGATGACATGAATAAGTTGCTGTATTTCATCTATTTTCAGTTTAAAAGACACCGTATTGCAAATCATCCGAGCACTGAAATCCATAAAATACTGCAATACGTCCAATCCGTTAGCACGTAACGTATTGCCTGTTTCTACAATATCTACGATTACATCCGATAATCCCACGATCGGAGCCAGTTCCACCGACCCGTTCAGTTTAATAATATCCACACTATGGTGATTATTTTCAAAATATTGCCGGGCTATGCGGGGATATTTTGTACCCACCGTAATTCGTTTCGTCATATCTACCTTTTTCCCGGCAATGCCGGCCACAGCCATACGACAGCAGCCAATTCCCAAATCCAATATTTCGTATACATCGGCACCCGAACATTCTTCAATAAGAACATCTTCGCCGACAACGCCAATATCTGCCGCCCCCCGTTCCACATATACAGCAACATCCGGGGATTTTACCAACGTTACTTTTATCGTTTGCCCTACATCTTCGAAGATAAGCTTTCGGCTATCTTCCGAATACGTTGGAAATTCATAACCGCTTTTTTGGAGATAGGTCATGACTGTCTTAGCAATGCGCCCCTTGGCAAGCGCCATATGGATAGACATATTAAAGCCTCCTCATTTGTTCTTCTAATTCCTGAGCAGTTAATTGCTTTGTCTCCTGGTAATATATCCCGTTTTCATATACAGCATGAATGCTGTAATCCCGACTATCAATAAAAGTAGAACAAGGATACGCTGCCACACGAAAACCGTGCCGCCGCCAAATCATCAAATCACGAATCAGTGATTGATCGCTCTCAGAATAAGAAATGGCCAATTGAAAAGACGGTTCCGTACCTTCTAATAAGCCGGCATCACTCATAAATTCATATAACAGATTGATATTCATTCCAAAACCGCAGGCTGGTCGATCAACGCCAAATTGTGCGGATAATGTATCATAACGTCCGCCGTCAATAACATCATATAACGCGCCATCTACATATACTTTAAATACCATATCAGTATAGTAACCCAACTGACTGGCAAAACCAAAATCGAGCTGCACTTTATCCGCATATCCGGCATATAAAATGTAATCGTAGGTCTTTTCCAGTCGCTTCAATGCCTGCTGCATTTCTTTATTAATACAATATTCATATGCCTTACTTAACGTAACTGCATACGATCCGAAAAGCATGGGAATGGCTTTGAGTGCCTGATATGCTACTCCTTCCAGCGATAAAGAATCAAGATATTTAGTATACGCTACTAAATTTCGTTCCGCCATGTATTTACGCAGGTGTTTTTTTTGTTCCTCAGCCAGCGATAGTCCGGCAAAAAGAGCATCTGTATAGGCAACGGTTCCTATATCAATACGTATATGCTTAACAGATAAGGCATCCAGTATTTCTGCCGCCATGACAATAACTTCGCCATCACACTCCGGACTTGCATCTCCCAGTATTTCAATACCGCCTTGTAAAAAATCTTTTCCGTAAGTGCTGCGGCCGTAATATTCACGAAAAACGGTACTCACATACCCAAATTTAAGCAGCTGGTCTGCCCGCGGAAATTCACGTGCCGCAGTCTCAACAAGAGGTAAGGTCACATCGGGACGAAGGACTAGTACCCGGCCATCCGTATCTATCGTTTTTACCATTTCCTGCCGCAGCTGCGGAAAAAAATGGCGATATACATCATAATCTTCAAAGCTTGGAGTCTCAATAATTTTGCATCCATGATTCATAATAACCGAAGTCAATTTGCTTTGGATGCGATCATAATTGCGCATTTCATCATGATGCAGCATCTTGACTCCGTCTAAAGTATTATTCACTTGCATGCACCTCCTTCATTCTTTTCTTTATCTTATTATCTCATCACCTTGCTAAAGCATAAAAGTAATGTTGATATGAATTGTACCATAAAGTTATCCACTTGAAAATACCTTTATTACTTTTTTTATATATTTTTTGTATCTGCATCGGCGGTAAAAATAATTTTTTTCACCGCTTTTTCAAATTTAGGACGCGGAAGCATTACTCGATGTCCGCAACCGCGGCACCGAATGACAAAATCCACTCCTACACGCATGACTTCCCATTCATTAGAACCACAGGGATGCGTTTTTTTCATTTGTACAATATCTCCTACATGATAACGAACAAAACCTATCATTATTATGCCTCCTCTTTTTTCTCTTTACTTAGGGAATTCTCTTCTTCTATCGTCTTTGTCATCTGCGTTTCAATAACAAAACGGGCCATAGCGATATGCGCTGCCGCAAGGCGTTTTGCCGCCTCATATCGATATGCCGTACATACACCATATGCATCACTGCGGCGGGCCGGTATACTGACTTCATAGATAAACGAATTTCCCTCCATTTGGACCAATCCGCCAACACTTGCACCTTCCTCATGTACATCTGACCGCTGCGAAACAACGCCCAGCGCTTCCTGCAGCACAGACAAGACAACATCGGGATCTGCACTTTGGCTAACTCCGATACGAATGGTTGCGACGTACATTCCTTTAGTATAGTTACTGACAATGTCAATCAATCCATTGGGAATCGTATGAATAACTTTGTCGGGAGAACAAATCTTAGTCGTCCGCAGATTCACATCGATAACCGTACCGCTATATCCTTTTACCGTAACAAAATCTCCAATGGAATATTGACCTTCCAATATAATAAAAAAACCAGCAACAAAATCCTTAACCAAGCTTTGTGCCCCAACGCCTATAGCCAGACCGATAATGCTGGCACCAGCCAACAGAGAGGTTGTATCGACACGGAGCTCATTCAAAATCATAATAACGACCAAGAAACAAAAAATGACAAAAATAACGCTGTGTACCAAAGAATGAAGCGTCGTTGATCTTCTTTCCTGTTCTTTAGATAATTTAACAAACCGTATATCAAATAATCGTTCAATAAGACGTTGAATAATAATATATGCAATATAGGATACCACAAGCAGTAATATAATACGTACGCCCTTTTCCAAAAGGGTAAGCGCAATATCTCTTGTTAAGGAATCTGTGAAAAGACTGTCCATAAAAAGCTCCTTTATAGTATAATATGTATTAAAATTTTAGTAATTTTCTCTATTTCTTACTATCTATGTTCATATTACAGCAAAGATATAGGTTCTGCAAGTAATACCGCTTGTATAAATTTTTACGTGCACAAGAGTATTCCTACAACATATATCGCGGTATATTCTTGTAAGAAGCTTGACACATGTGGTACTATAATGGCAACAGTCATATATTTCATAATTTTTATTACGCATTCATTTTAAAGGAGATCGTGGACAATGACCGTATCCCAATCTAACAATAAATGGCGATATATATATATAAGTTTATATACTATAGGCGGAGTCTTTTCTCTTCTTACTCTCTGCCTGTTAGCTTGGATCGCATATTGCATTGCGGTGGAAGCTGAACCGCTGGCTGCTATTTCTTTCTTGCCGCCTATGCCGACCGCCGCTGTATTTCTTCTTGTTCTTGGAATTATGCTGATTAGTATCATCGCATGGCAATTAGGTGCCAAATGTCAAGGACAATATGAACAACATTTGAAATGAAAGGTAGTCCTGTATGAGAAAAACTGAATTTATGGATCTTCTAAAATATTATTTTCGCAAAAGCGACAAAGATGATTTGAAAGGGATTCTTGAAGATTGTGAAGAACAGTTCCGTATTGGCGCAGATGAAGGAAAATCAGAAGAAGAAATATGTTGTAAATTGGGACATCCGAAAAATATATACCGATATTATATCGGAAAACCCATCGTACCCGAAGATAACCCGAAAATGCCTTACACATATGATGATCCTTCTGATACCGAATATATGGATGACAGAACACAGCAATACAATACTCCGCTACACGAAAAACAAAACAAGGCTTACGACTGGGAAAATGATCCCCAGCGTCTCCTCCGGCGGGCAGACTCCGAACAATATTATCGTCAGCCCTATCCTGCACCAAACCGGCATATTCCGGGAGAAGATCCTTCTTCGTACCGAGATGCCTATGATTCACATGGTTACAGAACGCCTCCGCAATCACGATACCGTGCAGCTCCTCCTTATCCCAACGAATCAGATGACGAAGAGTTCCAATGGGGAAAGGACAGCGCACTGTCTCCCGCAACCATGATTGTAAATCCATTTATGCAGATTATAGGAACTTTGTTTCATATATTAGGAGGATTCCTTTTCATCTTTTTTGCGGTTTCTATCGTTGGCAGCATTGCAATTACCAGCATGCCTTTATATTTGTATTCTGACTTGCTGCCGCTTCCGACAATTACCCTCAAAACATTGGTCTTTGCTAACTTGGCAATTCTTTTTGCTGCCATGTCCGCTATGTATGCCGGCTCCGCTTGCCAAAATACGGGGAAATCTAATCAGCGCAAGAAAGGCAGGGGATAGTAATGTCGAAGGTGATAATCTGCCTGGTGTTATCTTGTATATTTTCCTTTTTAAGTTATACTTCCTTTATGACAAATGATTATCAGCCACTGCAAAACTGGATTACTTATTATAAGGAATATCAGGAATTACAGGGAGCTTTACATAAAGGAACTGCTGAAAAAACAGAATTATTTGAAAAGTTAAAACGCATGTATCCAGAAAAAGCAAAGGTCTGGGAATCGCAATTACGCAGTAAATATGGCGATCTTCAGGAGGATGTCCATTCTGCAGAAAATGCGGCTGCCTCACAAACACGCAGTGAAGATACTGCCGCACCTCGTAAGCAACCCGCCGTTAGTGCTTCTCAGAAGCAATCATACGCGGATTCAGTCCGCTCTAACAGTCAAAATAATCAGAATAACAAACAAAAACAAGAATAACAAAAATTGGCTGTATGACACACTTGTTTTTTTGCACTACATGCGTTATAATTTTATTAATAAGTAATTATTATTGTTTACTTGGTAATTATAACAAGGAGGTAGTCCGATATGCAATTAAAAGGTAGTAAAACAGAAAAGAATTTACAAGCCGCTTTTGCCGGTGAATCTCAAGCTAGAAATAAGTACACCTATTATGCCAGCGTAGCAAAAAAAGCAGGTTATGAACAGATCAGTGCTTTTTTCGAAGAAACAGCGGGAAACGAAAAAGAACATGCCAAAATGTGGTTCAAACACCTCATGAATGGTATGCCGGATATCGATGGTGCATTGAAGGATGCCGCAGCTGGTGAACATTATGAATGGACTGAAATGTATCCTTCCTTTGCAGCAGTAGCAAAAGAAGAAGGTTTTAACGATATTGCTTTTGAATTTGAAAAAGTAAGTGAAATCGAAAAACATCATGAAGAACGGTATCTGGCGCTTTTAAATAATATCCAAAAAGAACAGGTATTCAAGCATACGGAAAAAACAGTTTGGCAGTGCCGTAATTGCGGTTATATCTGCGAAAGTGCCGAAGCTCCGCAAAAGTGTCCCGTTTGCGCTCATCCCCAGGCTTACTTTGAAGTCCGTAAAATTAATTACTAATTGATTGATTTTCATAAACTTGCACTATCTATGGCTTTATAATTTTCAAAGACCCTGCCAATTTACATATTGGCAGGGTCTTTTCAATATTCTCTATGCATTTTCATTGGCCCGAAACCGATATCCATTTCCCCATACCGTTTCAATTGCCGTAAATTCCGGTTTTACTTCATTTAACTTATCTCTCAGTCGATTTACATGCACGGTAACCGTAGCTAATTCACCCAGTGCATCCAAGTGCCATATCATTTCAAATAAATATTTTTTCGAAAAAACCTGATTCGGATGTTGTGCTAAAAACAGCAGCAGATTGAATTCTTTACCCGTCAACGGTATTTCTATTTTTCCGCGAAATACCTGATGCCGACTGATAAAAATCCGCAAATCGCCAATATGCACATCCGGGGTGTTTACATCGGACACTTGCTGGCGCTTGCCCAGTAACCGATTATGGACTTCCAAATGAGCTTTTAATCTGGCAACCATTTCCGTCGGACTAAAGGGTTTTACGATATAATCATCGGCTCCCAAACTTAACCCTTTTATTTTATCTACATCTTCCCGTTTCGCCGTTACAAATAAAATCGGAACATCGCTCTTATCCCGGATTTTTCGACAAACAGTAAACCCATCTTCCCCTGGAAGCATGACATCCATCAGCACTGCATCAATATCACCTTTTTCAATAGCTTCCAATCCACCAAGGCCATTGCTGGCAATCGTAACAACAAAACCATTGGCTTCCAAAAAATCTCGTTCCAACGCGGCAATCAGTTCATCATCTTCAACAACTAAAATATGTGCCATTATATTTTCCTCCCTACTGTCTATTATTCGTCTATCCTTTGTATAAGGGTAACGTAATGCAAATCGTCAGCCCTCGATCATTATACGCGCGTATTGTTCCTTTATGGGCTTCTATTATCTTCTTAACAATAGCCAAACCCAATCCACTCCCTTGATCTGTATGCGTTCGCGCCGCATCCAAACGAACAAAAGCTTCAAAAATATAATCTGTGTTGCTGGCAACGATACCCGGTCCGTCATCACTAAATAAGAAAACAAGAACATTGTCTTCTTTTTCTAAGTGCAGCCGAATATGTGAAACCGGACGTACTCGATATTTTACAGAGTTATTAAACAAATTATCAAAAATACGATGGAATTCTGTTTTATCAAGATACACCCTGTCTTCATCCGTTTCCATATTCCATTCAACAACAATATTATCTTTTTCAAAACGTTCTTTTTCTTCTATTATGTACGTCTGAAGTATTTCAGAAAAAGAACAAATTTCCGGTTTTGCCATAAACATAGATGTATCAAAGTGATTATAGAGAGATAAATTATTTACTAGTCGTTCCAAATCATCTGCACGTGTCTGTATTGCTCGATAGTAACGCTGCTGCTTTTCCTGCGTATCAGCGATACCCGTAAGCAACCCTTCTGCATACCCTTTTATCGACGTCAATGGCGTCCGCAGATCATGGGATATACCCGCTAATAATTCACGGCGATATTTTTCATATTCCGCTTGTCTCGCCATAGAATTTTTCAAATATGTCTGCATATCAGAAAAATCATGGCATACTTGAAGCAGTTCCTCCGTCTGCTTTCCTTTTAGATTTACGGGAGTCGTCAAATCTCCAGAACGTATCGCCTTTGCCGCCTTGCTGATTTGCTGCAAAGGATCAAGAATAAGTTCCTTGGATTTATTATACATGATTGTGTTAACAATAACCATCGTAATAAGCACAAAAAAGAACATTATAAATAAAAATAAACTTACATAAGTATAAAAAAACGAAAAATGCACCGGTTCCATATCTTTTCCAGGATTAATAGCTCTGATAATAGCAACGTCATTTCCATTAATCCACTGGGTTTTTATAATATGCACGTTTCCCTTGCTTGCGGTAATATAATCCAATTTGCGCGCTTCTTCTCCCAGTATGCCAATACCTATCTGATCATCTTCCGGAGTAATATTGTTGAATTGTTCTTCACCATTTAAAGTATATTGCACATGGTATCCCAAGTCAGCCATTTGAATAACAAGACGCCGCACTGCTGCATCA
>JGI20225J20221_1000841_pt3 | contig 28641 bp, 27 predicted proteins | sample BioMet4_FD_20221 | JGI IMG/M metagenome (IMG submission 20221)
ATGAATGAGGTACCGCAGATGATTGTTACGGAAGATATGGTGGAAGGGATGAAAGAAAATTCAGTCATTATTGATCTGAATATCATCCAGGGCGGATGTATCGAAACTTCAAAAATTACAAATCTCAAAAAGCCGACTTATATAGAGCACGGAGTTATACACTATTGTGTCCCGAATATTACCTCACGCGTGGCCCGAACATCCTCCATCGCTATCAGCAATATTCTTACACCCGTCCTTCTTGATATAGGTCAGTCAGGCGGAATCAACCAATACGTTAAAAATAATCCTGGTTTCTGTGAAGGAATTTATGTTTTTAATGGGATTCTTACCAATAAAGATATTGGTAATCAGTTAAATATTTCTTTTACTGACATCAATTTATTATTGGCCGCATTTTAACCGGGTAAGATTACTAACCTTCTGCAGCGTATATCATCATCGAGATCGGATGAATCCTGACCAGGTTTGTTTTTGTATAGCCTGTTCCATTAGGAAAGATTTCCCCGTTTTGCGCTATAACAAGCCAGTTCTCACTTGGGATTTCAAGTTCAACTGAATAGTTATTCCCATTCAGCAGTACAATAATCCTTCTCCAGGGATCGTTATTGGCATGATCACATAGTTCATAAGAAATAATGCCCGGAATATATTTTCCAAAAAAACGCAGATTTTTTCTGATCATTTCAGCCTCGGGCATTCTGAATGCAGGATGGTTTCGTCTGAGTTCAATGCATTTTTTTGTATAATCGATCATTTCCGGATAACGCGTTTTCCTTTTCCACTCAATCTTATTCAATTCATCCGGAGAACGATACGAGTCGGGCACCCCTCCTTTGGTACGCAGCATTTCTTCACCAGCCAGCATAAAAGGAACTCCTTGTGAGGTATATATGATTCCCATCGCCAATCTTGCCATGCGTTCGATGGTCTCCATGGAAACTTCGGGACTGGCATATTGTAACTTGTCAAATATGGTAAAATTATCATGACAGGAAACGTAATTGATACACTGTCCGGGTTGATTGGCCCAGGCCATTTTTGAAGTTTCCACGTAAGAATAGATAATCTGATCGTGAGAAATGGCACCAACGATACCAAATTTGACCTGTTCTTCGCGTAAAGTCTCTCCATTGACAAATCCCTTGCTGAATTTATCGAAGGGAGAACCTTTCAGCCCGTTACGGATATCGTCCGAGAAGGAGGCTACCCGGTCAAGTTTGCTGGTATTTATTTTGACGGCTCTTAGACTAGCGGGATAAGGACTCGGACCTGCTGTCCATCCTTCCCCGTACATGAATATGTTTGGATCAATTTTATCCAGGCTCTTCCTGATCAGGTTCATGGTCTGAATATCTATAATCCCCATCAAATCAAAACGAAATCCATCAATGTGGTATTCTTCGGCCCAGTAACAAATGGATTCAACAATATAGTTGCGAACCATTTCACGTTCCGTAGCTATTTCTGTTCCGCATCCGCTGGCATCCGAAAATTCACCTTTTTCATTGGTACGGTAAAAATATCCGGGAATTGTTTGATTGAAATAGGATTCAAAAATAAGACCCGAATGGTTATAAACCACGTCCAATATTACTCCTATTCCACAATCGTGCAATGTCTTTATGAGACTTTTAAATTCCAAAATTCTTACGGAAGGGTCATAGGGATTGGTGGAATACCATCCTTCAGGAGAATTATAATTCAAGGGGTCATAGCCCCAGTTATATTGAGGAGTAGTCTTGGTTTCATCCACGGTATAAAAGTCAGAGACCGGAAGAAGATGGACATGAGAAATTCCCAGCTCCAGTAAATGATCGAGTCCTGTGGATTCACCAGAAGGAAGTTTGGTGCCTCGTTCAGCAAAACCAGTGTATTTCCCTCTTTCCTGAATCCCGGAGGAAGAAGCGATGGAAAAATCCCTGATATGAACTTCATATATTGTCATATCGGTGGGAATGGCTTTTGTGCATCTTTTATCGGAATCCCAGGAAGTGGGATCTGTTTTTTTAAAATCTAGAATTGCTCCTCTTTTCCCGTTTATCCCGACGGCCCTGGCGTAAATATCAGGACCTTCGTTTAGCCATCCCAGGTTATCTCTTACCTGAAGAGTATAAAAATAATTTTCCAGATTTTCATGAATTTCAAGGATCCAGGTTCCGGATTGATCCTGCTGCATTTCATACTCTTTCAGGGAATCTCCTCCATATCCTTCACGATATAAGCGGAAGAGAATTCGTTTGGCTGTGGGTGCCCAAATCCTGACGAATGTGCTTTCAGAATTCCAAAATACTCCCAAATCCTTCCCATTATAGACGGGGAAATTTATAAAATCAGTATCTTTAAATATCCAGTTTCTCATTTAACTAACACCATTTTAAACGGATAGCCCTGCTTTTGAACTTCCGCCCATTTACCTCTTTCATCTCTACTCCCAATTTATTGGCTCTTCGCAATTCAGGAGCATAGCCATAAAACTGTTCAAGATCAATGTTCACTACTGAAGTTTTCCCTCTATCGATAAATATTGGATATATTACAGAATAATCCACCGATACGATGCGGAATTTTCTTTTAAGTGCCCATCTTTTGAAAACAAGAACAGGAGCATCCAGATCAACCTCTCTATTTCCTGTATTCCGAATAATTAAACTTATCAGAGAAGCATTATTTTTTTTATCTCGCAATAATTCAATCTGAACTTTTGCACCGTCCATGGAGACCGGAAGTTCAAAATCATTACGGTTTCTGTTTTTTCTATGAATCCTTGGTTTTACAAAAAAATTGTAAAAAAGAATCAGAAGCAGAAATATCAGTAAAAACTTTAATACAGGAAATATAAAATACCATGACTCATTGATNACGAAAAAAATACATGCAGAATAATAAACCATTCAGGAAGATAATTACATTTAATTATTTCAATGATTCCAAAAACCTACCATTTCTATTACCAGATAAATTAAAGTTTTGATTATAGCAGGCGCTCCAAAAATAATGACAATCAGGTTCTAAAACAAATAATTATGATGAATTCCCGGAAGTTTGAAAAATCTTCTGAAAAAAATAATTCAGTCAAAAATTATATAAATTTTATGGTGAATTATGTAACATCAAAAACTTCCTTCCGCCGTAAATTGATGGATAGAAACAACTGTATGAAAAGTAATCGGATCAATTTTATCACAATGAAAAAAATAATTTTATTGATTTCTGTTCTGGTCATGTCTTTGAACATGGGTTTTTCAAAACCAAGATATGGAGAAAAATATGGAGACAAATTAAATGTAGGGTTTGGGATAGGATATACTTCAAGATACTCATCTGACCCGGTGATTCATTTAAATTATGAATTTGATGTGTCAAGGGATTTTACATTGGCACCATTTATTACTTTTTACAGGTATCGTTACAGTTCGGACACTTACCGGGAATATGTAATGCCGATAGGGGTGAAGGGAGCTTATTATTTTGATGAATTATTTAAAGCCGGTCCAAGATGGGATTTTTATGGGGCCGGATCTTTAGGATTCGCTATCGTAAACCGGACCTGGTATTCGGATGTTCCTAACAGATCTCTTTATGCGGGAACGGATAATCTTTACATTGATCTGCATTTTGGAACGAGGCTTCATCTAAGCAGTGTAGTTGGGTTGTTCCTTGATCTTTCTACCGGAATATCGACATTTGGTTTATCTTTTAGTTTTAAATGAAAATATAATAGAGAGATTAGTTAAACTTTATTAAAGGATAATCGTTATAGAATAATGGAGTTAGTAAAAAACTTAAAAACATCACAAACTATGAAACCAGGAAGTATAATATTGGGAGCCGTCATCGGCTTAACGGCCGGCGGATTGGTCGGATTACTGTTCGCGCCAAAGAAAGGCGCAGTAACACGGAGATTCATTGCCAAGAAAGGGAATGAATACATTGGAGGTATGAAAGACCGCTATAATGAGAGTTTGAAAAATGTAAATCAAAAGATTGAATCTCTGAGACAAGATGTTAAAAACATTATGAAAAAGGGTGAAAAAGAGTATAAAAGTACCTGGTAAAATAGATAGATTTCCATTCACCAATTTCTAATTCTGAGATATCTTTTGTTTACATTTTTTTGATCAATTTTAATTATCAAAGCCCTTTCTTTAACGGAAGAGAAATCTTCCGGAAGAGGGGCTTTATTTTGGTTATTATCCAATGAATTCATTCTGATGACAATAGTCTCAGAATGAATTTCTTCCGGATAATAAACCTGTTGCATTGAATTGTGTTTTCTTAAAAAGAGAAGATCTGTTGGCGGAAAATCTTTCTTCATAAAATCCCCTTCCTTATTTTGTGAAAGATAAATATTCAAACCATTGAAATTNATGAAATTATCTTTGATTGAAACCATGCGATTGCTTTGAAAGCCGGGAAAATTTAAAAATAACTTTTCACTTTTTCTGATTCTTCGGAATCCCTCATAAGGTTTAATCAGATAATCCATTGTTTCTGATTCATTCCCCTTTTCATTTGTAACCCAGGTTGTTTGGTTCCCCTGTGTGAAAGCTATAACAATTTTTCTTTTTGCATTAAAAATCACAATTTCATTTCTTAGTTGTATTTGCCATAAATCAATGGTACTTAAAAGAAGTAAAATTGTGAAAGAGAAAAGTGCTGCACAAACATAGCCTGATTTTCTGTAGATAAGATAAAGCGTGGCAAGTGTGATAAACGTTATTGTAAAAAATAATTCACCCAAAGTGGGATAAATATTTTCGATAACAGCAAAAGGTAAATATTCCACAAAGTGGAGGAATTTCAGCATCATACTTCCGGTCAGAGTAAGGATCAGCGATGTAAACCCTCCAATTGCAGGAAGCAAGGGTGTAATGAGAATGATGAAGAAGGTGATGTATAAAAACAGGGAGACCAGGGGAACTACAATAATGTTGCTTAACCAGAAATAAACCGGAAACTGATGAAAATACCAGAGAGAAAAAGGCAAAGTTCCTATCTGTGCTGCAACTGAGACAGTAAAGAACATCCAAAATTTATCAATGATCCAGTATCTGGAATAATAGAATTTGAACAGGATGGGCTGAAGAAAAATAATTGCGAAAACCGCCGCATAAGAGAGTTGAAAACCTACATCAAACAGGAGTGAAGGTTTAATGAAGAGCAGGACAAATGCTGATGCAGCCAGGATATTGTACATATCCGGATTTCTTTTCATACTTTGCCCGACCGTAATGAAACTGAACATAACAGAAGCTCTTAAAACAGATGGAGATAATCCCGTAATGAATGTGTAGACCCATATACCTGCCAATATCAGTAAAGTAAAAACTGTTACTGTTCTCCTTTTGTTCAGAAAACCCAGAAACAGGTAAAGGAATACATATACGACCGCTACATTTCCGCCTGAAACAGCCAGTACATGCAAGGTTCCGGTTCTTGTAAAACTTCTTGTGGTTTCCGGATCCAGGTTATTTCTTGCTCCAAGAGTGATGGCTGAAATGACATTGAACGTTTCTCCTTTGATACCGGCATCATTCAATCTTTTCAGAAGCTTTTCCCTTAAAATGAGAGCGCTATACCGGAGGTTCTTTAATTTGTCTCCTGTAAGGAAATGATAATCATGTTGTTGAAGGTAGATTCTGTGCCCAATATTATTGTGTCTGGCATATTTCTGATAATCAAATTCAAAGGGATTGCCTGCATTTACAATCAGCCGGGGATGGCCTTTAAAGAACAGAAGCATCCCCGGACTAGCGGAAATAATATCATCAGATTTTTCAAAATAGGCGATCAATTTGGTGTCTGAATCAATTATTCTGATGACGGCACGGTACGAATTGCCTTTTTCAATTGGATATTCATCAAGGACTGCGATGTAATTATTCTGAGGCAATTCTTTTGCATCATATCTTTTGTACACAGCCCATGAAAAGCCGAGAAAAAAGAAGATTATTAACGCCAGGGAACCAGAGTAAACTTCTTTTTTAAAGGACCTTTTTCCCAAAAACAGGGAAAGAGTTAAAATGGCTGGAATAATAAACCAGAGTGGACTTTTAGGAGGCAAAAGCCACTCGGCTAAAATAATACCTAAGATAAAAGGAAATAAAATACGAATAAAAGGAGCTCCTTGTAACCTGTTCTTTAGATTACCCATGTATTGAGATTATACCATCTCAATTTACGATAATTTCAAAGATAAATTAGCCTGTTATCTGGCTTTCACAGGTTTGGGAATTTTTATTTTGTAGGAAATATTGACTTTCCCTTTGCTGATATCGGTGAGTTTCCCTTTTAATAATTTTCTTTTGAATGCAGAACAATGATCAATGAATAATATACCATCAAGATGATCGTATTCATGCTGAATAACTCTTGCTGTATAGCCGGTGTAAGTTTCATCGTGTTCGTTCCAGTCCAGATCAAAATATTTAATCCTGATATGGTCTTTTCTTGAAACATCTTCTCGTATACCCGGTAAGCTGAGGCATCCTTCATCAATCAATACTTCTTCGCCTTCTCTTGAAAGAATGTGGGCATTAACGAAAGCTTTTTTGAAATTTGCCAGTTCCGGATAATCTTCCCCCATGGGAGAAAGGTCTACAACAAATATTCTTAACGAAAGTCCAATCTGTGGTGCAGCAATACCTACTCCATCAGCATGATGCATGGTTTCGAACAAATCGTCTGCCAACTTTTTCAGCCCTTCGTAGTCTTTGTCAATCTCTTCAGTTTTTTTTCTGAGAATAGGGTCTCCGTATACAGTAATGGGATAAATCATTTTGCTTATTATAAATATTTTTGTTCCTCCAGATGGGATTGCAGAATAATTGTGGCACTGATGCTATCGATCATCTCTTTGTTTCTTCTCTCTTTCTTTTTTACTCCTGCATCAATCATGGTCTGAAAAGCCATTTTAGAAGTAAATCTTTCGTCCATCAGTTTTACCGGTATCTCTTTATATTTCATCTTAAATTTCTTCAGGAAAGGATCAATATAACGAACTGCTTCTGAAGGTTCATTATTTAACTGCTTGGGGTAACCAATAATCAAAAGTTCGATCTCTTCGTGTGAAAAGTAATCATCCAGGAATTCCCATATTTTTTCCGTTGGTACAGTAGTCAGTCGAGTGGCAATTATCTTTAAAGGATCACTTACCGCTAATCCGACTCTTTTTTTTCCATAATCTATCGATAAAATTCTTCCCATCAAATTTCTATAATCAAAGTACAAAGATAATTGATTTTTCCAAAAGCTGAATAAACCGGACTTTTCCCAGTTTATCTTCCAAATGTAGATGAGGGGAAGTAAATTTTTCGTTTGCTTTGGCACGTACTTTGTGAATAGATTTCTACAAACCATAATTTAATTTTTTTCGGACATCTTAAATTTAGAAAACATGAAAACAAATAGAATTGCCGGTATATTAAAAATGTTCATTATCTGCCTTGTATTAATAACCGGATCAGCGTCAGCTTTTGCCCAGCGCAGAGGCAATGACAGGGATAACAGGTATAGAAATGACAGGGATAACAGGGATAGAGAAGATAAGCATTATTACAAGGAAAACAGAGGGAGGCATTATCATTATACTGTCCCCGAAAATGGTCGTGAAAGAATTATTTATCCCAGGGCTCCATGGGGAACCCGTCAACCTTATTTCGTTTCTCATAACCGGGGAAGACTATATTTCTACCGGGGTCATTATTACGAATATTATCCCAGCCGTGGGTACGTAATCATAGAAGCCCCTGTAGGATACGAATTTGATGCAGTACCTAGTGGATTTACCCGTGTATGGATTGACAACACCTGGTGTTATCGTAGAGGAGATTTGTATCTTCGTCCTTCGGCACATGGATACATCTCTTTTAGTAGACCCGGATTTAGAATTGGTGCAAGTTTTTAATCAAAATCAGGAATAAAAGAAGATAAAGTTTTAGCCAAATTGATTATATTTGACCTCTTTGTTTTTAACTTTATCATATGAGTAATGAGAACGGTAGCACCAAAAGGGATGCTGTGCGTGAAAATATAGTATCAACAGCCCAGGAAATCTTCAGCAAATTCGGATACAAAAAAACTACATTAGACGATATAGCCAATGCGGTTAGAAAGGGGAAAAGTTCACTGTACTATTATTTTAATAGTAAGGAAGATCTTTTCCAGGAGGTGATTCAAAAGGAAGCCGATATTTTAAGGGATGAGCTCGCCAAAGTACTTCAGAAGGATATCGATCCTGCAGAAAAACTTAGAGATTATGTAATGACCAAAATCACGACTTACCGGCAACTGGCTAATTTTTACAATGCCATAGAGAACGACACCGCAGCTGTCGCTTTCATTGAGAAGGTAAAATCTCAATATGACCAGGAAGAAATCCGGATGATGAAACGAATACTTTTAGATGGGGCTCGAAAAAGAAAATTCACCATCAAAGATTTCTCTTTAACGGCTATTGGAATTGCCACCGCCATCCGCGGCTTGGAAATGCCTCTTTCCGCAGGACCTTACCGTTCAATTGATCTTGTAAAAAGTGTTGATGCTATCGTGAAAATCATCTGTTACGGAATTATGAAGCGTGATTAAAATATTTTACACTTACCTCTTGCATTTATGAATTTAAAGTTGTATCTTTCTTATGTATTTTTTTTCATAAGTTTAGGTTTAGTTTGGTGAGTTAGTTTGGTGAGTTAAGTAAGAGGATGGATCCGCCCGGATTCCGTCCTCTTACGCTTTTAGGGACTTCTTTCAATATCATGTCAGGTTTCCTTCTTATCCCATGCATAGTCTTTATTCGCACTTATTCTTAGATAATCCGTAGTGTATTCGATTATATGCGAACAAAGATCGGAGAGTATAGTTTCCAACTCTGATTTTTAATTAGACCTTTTACTTTAGAACATCCTTTCCTTCAATGATTGCTGCTTTCGGCCTATATCCGAGGGAACAAGAAAGAAAAAAGTATCTTTGCATCCTGTAATTTTTGTTATAGAAATGGGACATCTGAAAAAATATACAATACCCGCGATGCTTCATTACAGCTTCAGTAATTTCAGTGAGAAGCAATCGCTTGTTTTTGCCGGAGAGGAGAATCGTACTTACAAACAGCTTGAAAAAGAAATCAATCTTGTTGCTTGTCAGCTTATTGCTGTTGGGATTAACAAAGGAGATAAGGTGGTAATTCTGAGTTCCAATATGCCCAATTGGGGAGTTGCTTATTTTGCTATTGCGAAAATCGGTGCCATTATAGTTCCAATTCTTCCTGATTTTTCGGCGACCGAAATCTCCAATATTATTCAACATTCCGAAACGAAGGCAATCTTCGTTTCCGATAATCTTGCGGCTAAGATTGAACAGTTCAAATCGGATGCATCGAAAGTGATCATCCGGATAGAAACATTTGAGAAAATTTCGGGGCCGTATGCAGCGGAAGTGGTGTCTTCCGAAAAGATTTCTTTTACAGCAATTGAAGAAGAAGATCTATTATCAATTATTTACACCTCGGGAACTACCGGAAAATCAAAAGGGGTTATGCTTACCCATAAAAATATAGTATGGGATGCCGAACATTGCAGTCTGATTCATCCAATCTCTATTAAAGACCGGTTTCTGTCGTTGCTGCCGCTCTCACATACTTATGAAAATACAATCGGGCTGATTTACCCGGTCATGTATGGCTCGTCTGTCCATTACATCAATAAACCTCCGATTCCATCGGTATTGATTCCTGCCATGCAAACGGTAAAACCGACTGTTATGCTTGCAGTCCCGTTGATCATCGAAAAGATTTATAAAAAGCAAATATTGCCAAAATTTACTAAAAACCTATTTATCAGATCATTGTACAGCATATTGCCAATACGATTATGTCTCAATAGGATTGCCGGCAAAAAGCTTATGAAAACCTTTGGGGGAGAGGTGGTCTTTTTTGGAATTGGCGGCGCCAAACTGGATGGAACGGTTGAGGAATTTCTGTATGAAGCAAAATTCCCTTACTCAATCGGCTTTGGCATTACGGAAGCCGCTCCACTCATTGCTGGGGCAGGTCCCGGGGTTACACGATTGGGAACTATCGGACCAGCGATGCCGGGTGATGTACTAAAAATTAATCAACCTGATCCCAAAACCGGAGAAGGCGAGATATGGGTCAAAGGAGCCAATGTGATGAAAGGGTATTATAAGGAACCGGAATTGACCAAAGAGGTCATCACTAAAGATGGATGGCTTAAAACCGGTGATCTTGGACTATTTGATGAAAAGGGATACCTTGCCTTTAAAGGACGTTTGAAAAACGTGATAGTCGGCGCTTCCGGTGAAAATATATATCCAGAAGAAATTGAATCGGTGATTAATAATTTTCAAAATGTTGTGGAATCTCTGGTTGTAGAACGTAAGGGAAAGCTCGTTGCGTTGGTTCGGCTCAATATGGAAGAGCTGGAAGCCAAATATAAGGCGCTGTGTGATCAGGCAGATCTTTTCAATGAAAAACTGGACGAATTGGTCAAGGAACTGCATTTATACGTTAATTCCCGTGTCAATAAATTTTCGCAGGTTCAAGTTGTCCTTATTCATCCTGAACCATTCCAAAGAACCCCTACGCTTAAAATTAAGAGGTTTTTATATTCGTGATGCTAATGTGTTGATGTGCTGATGTGTTGATTTAAGAAGATGGGTTAATGCAAGTGATAACCTGAGCTCGGAATAAGGAGGTTACAATCAGTCCTGTTCAATTCAATACAACCATTCCCCTTCTTTAGATTTCAATCAGTCCTTCTATCATATCCCGGAACCCGATCTTGCAACCACCTCCTGTTTGTGCAGCCATCAACTTATCAAAACCATACCATCGTTACACCAAAACCGTACCTTGAATATAGTTTCTATATAGTTTGAATATAGTTTCTGCGGTAAAATACGTTCAAAGTATACTTAAGCTGCGTTGAAATATGCTTTTAATTACAACCATGGTACGGGCATGACACGGGGAAGTTAAGGCGGAAGATACACTGAGCCGGATTAAAGTCAAGGATAATTTAATTTCGAACTCAGGTTGTTAAGTTTAGTGCAAGGATAGTCATGATTTTGTGAGGTCGATTCATAAAAAACCCTGATCCGGTTAAGAATCAGGGTTTGAGTTTTATGGGAGTTATTTATTTCTTTTCCGGAGTAACCAGTTTCAGATAAAGTTCATCCAATTGAGCCTNCATGAGAAAACCGAATTGTCTGTAAGCTTCCTCATCCGTGAATCCGAGAGTTTTGAACATCTTGTTCTGAAGTTCGCTGTTAAAGATTCGCACCGATCCTCCGCCAACTTCCACTCCATTGATAACAAGGTCATAAGCATTGGCGCGCACTTTCCCTGGATCTGAATCCAGAAGCGGAATGTCTTCCGGTTTTGGAGAAGTGAAAGGATGGTGCATGGCATAATATCTTTGAGTTTCCTCATCCCATTCCAGTAACGGGAAATCAACCACCCAGAGGGGTTTGAAAACATTCTTATCTATCAGGCCCATCTGACTGGCCATTTCAAGCCTAAGAGCTGATATTGCCGTCAGAGTTTTCATTTTAGCTCCGGAAAGTATCAGCAGTAAGTCACCAGGTTTTGCGTCAAACACTTTGATCCATTCTGCAATATCATCCGGAGAGAAGAACTTGTCAACCGAGGATTTAACGCTTCCGTCTGTATTGATTTTAGCATAAACAAGACCTTTAGCCCCAATTTGTGAACGCTTTACATATTCAGTCAGCGCATCCAACTGTTTCCGGGAATATTCCCCACATCCCGTTGCACAGATTCCGCCGGTGTATTCGGCTTCATCAAAGACTTTGAAACCCTTGCCTTTCACTATTGAGGTCAGATCCTTGATTCTCATGTCAAAGCGGATATCCGGTTTATCGGAACCATAGTTTTCCATCGCTTCGGCATAGGACATCCTTGGAAATTTCCCGGTATCAATTCCTTTGATTTCTTTAAAGAGGTGGATCATCAATTCTTCAAAGAGATTCAGCACATCCTCCTGTTCCACAAATGACATTTCACAGTCTATCTGTGTAAATTCGGGCTGACGGTCCGCCCTCAAATCTTCGTCACGGAAGCATTTTACAATTTGATAGTAGCGGTCAAAACCGGCTACCATCAGCAATTGCTTAAATATCTGTGGTGACTGGGGAAGGGCATAAAATGTGTTGGGGTTCATCCTTGAGGGAACCACAAAATCCCTTGCACCCTCCGGGGTAGATTTCATTAAAACAGGAGTTTCTGTTTCAATAAAGTTCTTGTTGTTCAGAAAATTTCGTGCAACATGTGCTATCCTTGCACGAAGCTCGAGATTTTTTCTCACGGCTTCACGCCTTAAATCAAGATACCGGAATTTCATTCTGAGTTCGTCCCCGCCATCGGTATCATCCTGAATGGTGAAAGGAGGAACTTCCGCCTTGTTTAATATTTTAATCCCGCTGATCAGGATCTCAATTTCACCTGTTGGGATCTTCCTGTTTTTGCTTGACCGTTCGCGAACGGTTCCTTTAACTTGAATCACATATTCTCTGCCTAATTTAGCGGCTGTTTCCTTTACATCCGCAGGAGTTGTTTCATCAATAACGAGCTGGGTTATGCCATAACGATCCCTTAGATCAATGAAAGTCATCCCTCCAAGATTGCGCACCCGCTGTACCCATCCTGCAAGAATCGTTTCCTGTCCAATATTTTCAATACGGAGTTCTCCGCAAGTATGATTCCTATACATATGATTCAAGTTATTTTAATAAAATCACAAATTTAAGAATTATGAATTAAGAATTGCGAATCTGCGAAATGCGAATTTCACGAATTGAGGATGAATTTACACGAACACAAATTTACACGAATGAAATTTGATGTTAAGGATGACCACGGATTATTTATGGTAGAGACGCGATTTATTGCGTCTTGTATAATCTGATATAAATACAAAGACACTACAAGAGATTATTACGGATCTTCAAAATCCTGAATTTTAGATTTTCATATTATGATCATCGAAAAATTTGAAGAATAGTTTTATCTTACTCATTCAGAGGTTTTTTCCTGGATTCTCTAACATTGATTAAAGTAATTTCTTTTTTAATTGGATCATATCGGTAAGTTAGGATTGTCAAACGGTTAATCGAACCGCGGTGTAAAAATTTATGAGAGCCGGATTTCTCAAGAATGTTGGGATTTTTTCTTAAAAGTTCAAAGAAATATCTTGTCTCATGTATAAAATTACGAACTTCTCTTTCTGTCCAATTCTTTTCCAAATAGTTGACAATCCGGGCATATCCTTTATCAGCTCTTTTGGACCAAAAGATTTTTACATCCATTTTTTATATTTAGCCATCACTTCTTCATGAGGAATAATTTCACCCCTGTCGGCTTCTGCCAATCCCTGATTTATTTCCGCGCGTTCTTCATCACTGATGGTATCCCACCAATCAACCTGTTCGGGGGCTTGTCCTGACAATAAAGTCTTGACGGCATTAAGAACTTTGCTGTCAGTAATCTTATCAATCATATTATGCAGGTCCGTTCTCAGTTCTATCACATCCATGACTATTCTCTTTATCTTACAAATTTAACGAATTAGATTGTTTTTAAGGAAGAATTTACACCTTATGGTTTCAACAAAAAATCAGGGAGAGCAATTTCTTTATCTTTGTAATGAAATAAATGGGATATGGAACTTTTCAGTGACGAGTATTTTATGAAAGCCGCGTACCGGGAGGCTGAGCTTGCTTTCAAAGAAGGTGAGATTCCGATTGGTGCGGTAATAGTTTGCCAGAACAGGATTATTGCCAGGGCTCATAATCTTACCGAATTGCTGAATGATGTCACAGCCCACGCAGAGATGCAGGTAATTACCTCAGCGGCAAATTCATTGGGAGGAAAATATCTCCAGGGATGCACGTTGTTTGTAACCATAGAGCCGTGTGTAATGTGTGCAGGGGCTTTAGGATGGGCGCAGATCGACCGGCTGGTTTACGGAGCGAGTGATGAAAAAAGAGGGTTCACCAAATATGCCCCTCATGCTCTTCATCCTAAGACGGAGGTTCTTGGTGGAGTGCTTCAGAATGAATGCGTGGTGCTGATGAAGGAATTTTTTGAAGGGAAGAGATAAGCAGGGCAGAGACAAGGCATGTCTCGTCTCTACAGCGTTTTTGATAATTCCTTTGTGGAAAGCAATCCACAGGCGGCAAAGATATCCTGGCCTCTTGAGGCACGGATGGTGGTCAGAATTCCTTTTTCATTAAGCTGATCCTTAAAATCATTCATCGTTTCTTCATCGGGGCTTTCAAGTGGCGTCCCCGGTATTGAATGAAAACGGATCAGGTTGATGCGGCAGCTGATGCCCGAAAGAAGCCGGACCAACTCCCTGACATGAAGCCGTGTGTCGTTTAATCCTTTGAAAACGATGTATTCGAAGGAGATCCGGCGTTGGCGGCCGAAGTCCCATTCTTTAATTTGTCTGATAACCTCCGTAATGGGATAAGCTGTCTGCACAGGCATCAGTTTTTTCCGTTCTTCGTCGAAAGGAGAATGGAGGCTGATGGCAAGATGCGCCTCACATTCGTTGAGAAAACGAAGCATGGCAGGGATAATACCAACCGATGAGACGGTAATTCGGCGTGGGCTCATCCCGTATCCCCATTCAGAGGTGAGGATGGTGATGCTCTTAAGCACCTGCTCCAGGTTGTCAAAGGGTTCGCCCATCCCCATGTAAACGATGTTGGTGATCTCTCCGTATTCGTCAATGCTTCTGATCTGATTCAAAATTTCGCCGGCATCGAGGTGACCCTGAAACCCCTGCTTGCCGGTAAAACAGAAAAGACATCCCATTTTACAGCCCACCTGGGTAGATACACAGACCGTTTTGCGATCCTCATCCGGGATCATGGCTGTTTCCACGAATTTGTCATGAATAGTGGGGAACAGATATTTTTTGGTCCCATCGATGCTCACTTGTACGCGGGAGGGAGCAATCAAGCCGTATTCGTATTTTTCACTGAGCAGTTCTCTTGCTTTTTTCGAAAGATTGCTCATCTCCCCAATAGAAGAGATCTTCTTTTTATAAAGCCAGTCAGCCACCTGTCTGCCCGTGTATTTGGGCAGTCCCAGTGAAACGCAGATATCGGTTAATTCTGTCAGGCTTTTTCCAAAAAGTTGATCTTTCATCTAAATATGAATTATGAATTACGAAATTACGAAATTATGAATCAATGTCGTTTAGTTAAGGGAAAGTATCCATTGCCGTCAGTTTCAGCTCCATTGCCGTCAGCTTTAGCTGACGGTGAAAGTTTGAATCATTAATGGCTTTAGCCACATTGATTTTTTAAAAATGTGGCTAAAGCCCCTTTTAATCAACATATTCATCGGCAACGGAAGGATGTCAAAAATAATTTCGGATCATTCTGATGAGAGATAAATCTTGATTTCCTTAACTAAACGCCATTGAATTACGAATTATTCGACTTCAAAGGTCCTCACAACATCATCCCATCAGCACATCACCACATCAGCAGATCCGTATTTCAATTACCATCACTCCGCCGCTACAAAGATAATATATAAAATCTTTGAAGAAATTTTCGGGTATGGGGGATAATCTCAGAGATATTAGTATTTACAGATTTCTTTTATTTTCAGTAATTTCGTAAATATTTTTAAGATAAAGGGGAAAGGCATGCATCTGTTATTTCAAGGGATCAGAAAATTTATAATCTTTTTATTGCTTTTGCCGGTTTATTTCTATCAGTACGCCATTTCTCCGCTTTTACAGCCCTCCTGCCGTTTTGTTCCGAGCTGTTCCCAATACGCGGTCGAGGCTCTGAAAATTCATGGGCCTTTGAAAGGCCTCTGGCTCGCTACCTGGCGAATTCTTCGCTGTAATCCATGGGGAGGTCATGGATATGATCCGGTGCCCCCAAAGAAAAAGAAATGAAAATTGCTTAAATGATAAAAGCATAATTATAAATCCTGATGAAAAATTTAATTATTCTGTGTTTCCTGGTTAGTTTCTGCTGTGTTTCGTGTAATACCACACCCGGTAAACCAAAAGAAAAGGTCGTATTTGTGACCATATTGCCGCAAAAATATTTTGCAGATAAGATTGCCGGCGACCTTTATAAAGTCGAGGTAATGGTCCCTCCGGGTGTAGGCCCGGAAACTTATTCCCCTTCTCCCAAACAGATGAAGGCGCTCGGAGAATCGGATGCTTATTTTGCAGTAGGATACCTTGGATTTGAGCCTGACCTTCTGGGTAAACTGCCTTCGCTCAATCCGAACATTAAGGTGTATAAAGTTTCCAGGGGAATTGATCTTATTGAACAAAAGGAAGAAAAGCACGGAGATCATGTTCATCTTCAGGGGGTTGATCCGCACATCTGGTCTTCGCCAAAGGAAGCTGTCATTATTGCCCGGAATATCTTTGAAGGAATGGCAGAAATTGATCCCAAAAACAAGGATCGTTATAGTAAGAACCTGCAGAATTTACTCGCTGAAATAAACAGCGTCGATTCCACGGTTACGAAAATTCTTGCTCCTGTAAAAGGTGAAAAATTCATAGTCTTCCATCCTGCGCTGGGATATCTGGCCCGTGATTATGGATTGGAGCAATTTTCCATTGAATTTGAAGGCAAAACACCTTCGCCAAAGCACATGCAGGAACTGATCAATGAGGCCAGAATCGGAAAAATTAAGACGGTTCTGATACAAAAGGAATTCGAAAAAAGAAACGCTGAAATTGTTGCAAAGGAGATCGGAGGAAACCTGGTTCAGATAGATCCCCTGGATTATGACTGGCCTCGGCAGATGGTTTCCATTGCTGCCAGTCTTGCTGCTGCTCCTCAGCCTCATTGAAATATTTCGTATCTTCGCATGAAGAAACGAAAGGAAAGTTTCAAAGCCCGGGAAAGTTTCAGAGTTACATAGTTTCAAAGTTTCAATCTATTTGAAATCCTGAAATCCTGAAATCCTGAAATCCTGAAACCTTGGAACTTGGAACTTGAAACTTTTGAAACTCTGAAACCTTGAATCTTGAAACTTTTGAAACTTTGAAACCTTGAAACTTCAACATGGGTCCACTTCTTGAAATAAGGAATTTGTCGGCAGGTTATGAATCAACCATGATTCTGCACAACATCAACCTGACAGTAAATCCTCTGGATTTCATTGGAGTTATTGGTCCAAACGGAGGTGGAAAAACTACTTTATTGAAAACAATACTTGGATTATTGGTTCCCATGTCGGGGAAAATTGTTTTTGATGAATCCATGAATTTTAACGGCTCTTACAGGATTGGATATCTTCCTCAGATGAGCCATATCGACCGCAAATTTCCGATAAGTGTTTTTGACGTTGTTCGGTCAGGCCTTATGTCGCGCAGCAGGATTTTTTCAAAATATTCAACGGCTGAGAATGAAAGAGCCAATTTTATACTGTCTGAAATGGGGATTTACCCGATCCGCGATAAAGCAATCGGGGAACTTTCAGGAGGACAAATTCAGCGCACTTTGTTATGCCGTGCCCTTGTGAACGAACCGAAGCTGCTGATCCTTGATGAACCAAATACTTATGTGGACAACCGCTTTGAACGGGAACTCTATGAAAAATTGAAGCTGTTGAATGAAAAATTGGCGATTCTGCTGGTTTCGCACGATCTGGGAACGATCTCTACTTATGTAAAATCATTTGCCTGTGTCAATGGTTCGCTTCACTATCATCCCGGCAACGAGCTGACCCCTGAGCTGCTGCAGGCGTACGAATGTCCGATCCAGATCATCAGCCACGGCGAAATACCACACACTGTACTATATAACCATCATTCTTAATGGAGAATCTATTAGGACTATTTGATTTCGGATTTTTCAGGAATGCATTTCTTGCGGCATTGTTAGCAAGCATTACCTGTGGAATAATAGGAACATACATTGTTTCGAGAAGAATGGTTTTTATCAGCGGGGGAATTACCCATGCCTCGTTCGGGGGTATCGGGATGGGGTATTACTTTGGATTCGATCCTATTTTAGGGGCAGTCGTCTTTGGCATTATTTCTGCTTTGGGAGTTGAATTTTTTACGAAGAAGGCTGATTTGCGGGAGGATTCTGCCATTGCCATGTTGTGGTCTTTAGGCATGGCCATTGGGATTATATTTATTTTTTTAACTCCGGGCTACGCCCCCAATCTGATGAGCTATCTTTTCGGGAATATTCTCACGGTCTCAAAAGCCGACCTGATATTCATGTTTCTGCTCTCCCTGATTATCATCGGATTCTTCGCTGCATTTTACAGGATGATATTGTTTGTTTCTTTTGACGAAGAATTTGCGCTGACGAACAACGTTCCGGTGAGGCTCTTTAATGCGATCCTGATCAGTCTGGTGGCTCTGACGATTGTGGTGAATATCCGGGTGGTAGGAATTATTCTGGTCATTTCACTTTTAACGATCCCTCAGGCTATTGCCAACCTGTTCACAAAACAATTTTACCCGATGCTGATTGCGTCCATCTTTTCTGGATTCATTGGATCCATGATTGGACTCGTACTTTCCTATCACTACGATATTCCATCCGGAGCCGCCATTATCTTTACCCTTGTTGTATTGTACGGATTGCTGAAATCATTCTTTCTGATCAGAATAAAATATAGTATAAAAAGTAGAAAGTGAATTAACCTCTATCCCTTATCCTTTCTGACCTGCAGAGTTTTTTACTACTTTTACTACCTTCCTGCTTTTACTTCTATGCTGTAATCCGGATTTCAAGGAAAAAATATGGACTGCTTGCTTCTTTTACTATTTTCATTCGTCGTAAATTTTCCGGTACTCCATCCGTTCATGTTTTAGCAAACTCTCTTTAAATATCCCGATGTATTTATCCGCGTTTTTCTCCTTTATTCCCAGCTTGGCGGCAATGCTCAGATAGGTTTTACGGTTAAACTCTTCAGGCAGGGCATTGTAAAATGTCATTTTGGTTCCTCTCAGTTTGTTGGGGAGATTATTATACACTGCCAGGGCATGCTTTTCAAGAGTGAAGGTAATGGACAAAGCCGTCCGGAAATCTGTTTCATCACAGACAATTGATTCAGAAATTTTGCGTTCACCCATCAGGCGCAGCGCCGAAAATATCATTGCGATCCGGAAAGTCGCCAATCCGAGCCGTTTGATATTAGCCTCCAGGTCATTCCCCAGCAACAGTTTACTTTTTTGAAGCATTTTATCAAAGATTCCCGTGAAATGATCGGCCTGTTCAGACGAAAACGAGAAAACCACCGGCTTTTGCAGGAGGTTTAACTTGCGGTAAAGCTCGAATATCCGCTTTCCCTGCCCCTCAAAGAATTGGATGTAATCGATGTCCTTGTGTGAAATAAAGGGATTTTTAAAAGGTCCATCATCTTCAAAGGCGTAATAAAGGAAACGGCTGAAGAGTCCGTTTTCAGCGTCGGGCATAATATGTTGCACTTGCCGTGGTGTCCCGGATAAAACGATAGCAAGGTGCGGGTTCTTAACGTCAATGAATTCGTTGTCTTTTCGCCGGAAAAGCGTGGCGCTTTCATGGTGAAATGCCTTTCGCAGGACATCGCTGAAATTGCCCCACTCCTGTTTGAAAGTATTGGCCAGGGTGTCTGCCTCGGTTTCAAACAGTACCCCGGTAAAATCATTTTCCGACAGCGCCTGGATAAAAGCAGATGAACTGCTGTTGGCTGGGATAAAGAACATCCGGTGTCTTGGTTCACAGGGTTTTTCCTTCCCCAGGCGCAAGGCAAGAGGCATGCTGTAAAAATTCTCCATCTCCCTTTCATACTCTTTCCGGGCTGATTTTGTCAGATCTGTTAAATACTCATGGATGGCCTGTCCGAAATAGCCCGCCCATTTCATCTTGCCTTTTCCGGCGCCGGCCGGGGCCGTGATGAAAACATACAGGTGAGGAGAATATGGCTCCTTGAAATAGACNCCCTGGATATTCGGCAGACATCCGCTGATTACAGCCAGCGACCCGATCAGGAACACATCCTTCTCGATATCCTCCTCGAAAAGTTCAGCGCTCTCCTTCAAGATCCCCGGAAGATTCTGATAAATCCCCTCCGGCAACCGTGTGGTATTAAAAATCCCTTCCATCTTTTATTCCTTTTATCATTTTCTTCACTGTTCATCAATTACTCCCGCTATTCACTACTAATAGTTCACATTAATCATTAACCATTTGTAATCATCCAATAACTAAACCACCATTGTTTTTGGTGCGAAATGCATTCGTTTGCACTCGTTTGCACCTGCCATATTGACAAATGAAATAGTGTCAGATGCAAACAGCACCTTATCAGTCCAGATTATAATAAAGGACAGAAAAAAATGAACGATTAGTTGCCTCCGGATGGATTGAATACTTTAAAAGAAATGAAGATTATAAATTAATAATCGATAATCTTTTGCAGGAGATGAAGGTGTTAGCATTGGATTTCATTTTTGGAGAACTTCTCCAGGGCGCTAAAGAAGACGAGAAATCAAAAATTATTGCTATTTGGGAAATTCTGCTAAAAGTCAGTATCAGTGGAATTGGTTTTTATGCCGGTTAGTATTCAATGGAAAATAAGTTGTGGGTTAAAGGGATTGGATTAATAGATTGTGCAATAATTTATACAGCCATTGAATCCAAATCTTTACTCTGGACGCTTGAAAAAAATTACTTAGCTTTTCGGACAAAAAGTACCTTTATCCTGGATAAAACCTGAATGTGTGGGTAATTTTAACCTTATTTTTTATCCTTTAGGGGCCAGTATAGTCTGGAATATCCAACTACTGTGCCAATTCGTTTATAAAGTATTTTTATTGGGTCAGTTGTTTCAATGTGAAATCCAATTTCATTAAAAAGAAATTCCGGTATGTCCCATTATCAGAACCTACCCTTTCATGAGCCGGAAAGTTGGAAGTGGGTAAGGTTAGGTGATTTATGTGATTATGGAGTTTGTAAGAATGTTGATTATTTTGAAATAACAGATAATGCTTGGATTTTAGATTTAGAAGACATAGAAAAGGACACTGCAAAATTGTTACAACGTGTCAAAAAAGCTGATAGAAATACAACGAGTACAAGGCATTCTTTTAAAAAAGGCGATGTTTTGTACAGCAAACTGAGAACATATTTAAATAAAGTTCTAGTTGCTGATATTGACGGTTTTTGCACATCGGAAATATTACCTTTAGATTTTAAAGGTTTTGTAATTCCTGAATATGCTCGTCACGTTTTAATGTCAAAAATGTTTTTGGATTACACGACTCAATGTGGTTATGGTGTTAAAATGCCAAGATTAGGAACAGATGACGGTAAAAAAGCACTTTTCCCTCTTCCACCTTTTACCGAACAACAACGTATTGTTTCCGTCGTCCAAAAAGCTTTTGCTTTAATTGATGAAATAGACTCCAACAAACTGTCACTACAACAATTTATTAAGCAAAGCAAATCCAAAGTCCTTGACCTTGCCATCCGTGGTAAACTTGTTCCGCAAGACCCGGACGATGAGCCTGCATCGGCTCTTTTAGGAAGGATAAAGAATGAGCAAAAAACAAAGAAAACAACTGCCGATATTTTTCCTTATAACCACTTACCAGAAGGCTGGATATATACCGATATAGAAACAGCTTTTAAAATTACAATGGGACAATCTCCAGATGGAAAGAGTGTTTCAGAAGAAATCAAGGGAATGGAATTTCATCAAGGGAAAATATTCTTTACAGATAAATATCTTTCCAAGTCGAGCTTATATACAACCAATCCCACTAAAATTGCAGAAAAAGGAAGTGTTTTACTTTGTGTGCGAGCCCCTGTAGGAGTCGTAAATATTTCTAAAAACGAAGTCTGCATTGGCAGGGGATTATGTGCAATAAAGCCTTTAGCTAAGATGAGTGTTGATTTCACTTTCTATTGGTTCAAAACTTTAGAGAAATCATTTATAGAAAAATCAACAGGGTCTACTTTTCAGGCGATTTCAATGGACATTATCAAAAACAATATCATTCCATTGCCTCCGTTGGCTGAGCAACAACGCATCGTAATTCAAATAGAAAAATTCTTCACTCAATTAGACGAAGTAGAAAAATTATTAAAAGCTTAAAACTCATTATCGGTTTATTACCATGTAACAACTTTGTCCACAATATTTTGCTGTTCACCGGCTGTTCTTCGCAAATAAATCCGGGTAGTTTCGATACTTTCGTGCCCCATCAAATCGGCTAATAATGCAATATCATTGAACTTCTCTAAGAAGTTTTTAGCAAAACGATGGCGAAAAGAGTGCGGATAAATTACTTTGGAATTTAATCCATATTTTTCAGCAAAATGTTTGAGTTGTTGGGCAATACCGCGGGCTGTAATTCTCTCACCGAAGCGATTCCGAAAAATATATCCTGAAAACAGTTCTTTTTCTTTCAGCCATTTTCCGGCTTCATCCCGCAGATTTTTGGGGATATAAAGACGCCTGATTTTTCCGCCTTTGGTGTATATATCCAAATAACCGACCTCAATATGTTCCGCTTTGATTTGCAGTAATTCACTGATACGTGCACCTGTAGCCGCAAGAAACCAAACTACGAAATGCCATTCCGTGTATCCATCGCTTTTTAGTTTGGTTTTTAGAAATTTATAATCGGCATTGCTAATTACATTTTCAAGAAAATTCTTTTGCTGAATTTTTACAAATTTAAGTTTTAACCGATCTTTGTTTGTAAATTCAAGGAATTTGTTCAAAGCCTGCAAACGCAAATTAACGGTTTGAGGTTTGAAGTGCTCCATCAAAAAACCTTTGTAAGCCAAAAGATTCTCCTTGTCAATCTTCTCATAATGAGTCGTAAAATGTTTGACAGTCCACACATAGGATCTTACCGTACTTTTGGAAAGGTCGCTCTTTTCAAGAAACTTCTGAAATTTTGTTACCATATCCTTTGAATTGCAAGTTTACGGCAACAAAACAAACGTGTTTCAACGGTTTGGCTTATAAGTTATCTTCTATGGTATCCAATTCTGTGAAAACGGTTTCGATTTTCTGGACAATGCGCTGCTGTTCGAATAATGGTGGAATAGGGAATGGTATTTGTTGTACCGATTCTATTTTCAGATTTTTCACCGTAGAACCAACGGCAGTGTTAAAAAACTGATTATACATAAAATCTGATCTTAATAAATAGTACATGAAATCAATATCCAATAATTCTTTTTCAATGCTAATGACTAGCCAACCGTCATGAATACAACCGCTTGTTTTTAAGATATATGGTCGACCGAAACTCATAGAATTCGTTAAAAGAAAATCATCAATATTAACAAGGCGAGAATATCTAATTCCTTCCCTTATTATTTTTTCCTGCGTTGAAAAAATATATTTCTCACCTTTTTTTGTATCGCCTATTTTGATCCAATTAATCCCGTCTTCGGAATTTGTCAAATAATCTTTTATTGGTCTTGGAGAACCTCCACGAGCAATATTATTGATTTCTCCTAATTTACACCATACCCAGTTCTCTGGTATTTCAAACGGATAAGGAAAAATATCGGCAGTTGTTTTCTTTGTTTTTTGCTCATTCTTTATCCTTTCTAAAAGAGCTGATGCAGGCTCATCGTCCGGGTCTTGCGGAACAAGTTTACCACGGATGGCAAGGTCAAGGACTTTGGATTTGCTTTGCTTAATAAATTGTTGTAGTGACAGTTTGTTGGAGTCTATTTCATCAATTAAAGCAAAAACTTTTTGGACGACTGAAACAATACGTTGTTGTTCAGGGAAAGGGGGAAGAGGACATAATACTTTATTGATTCTTTCAACTGACAATCCGGGTTGTGCTGCGCCGATAGCATATTGATTAAGATTGAGAGCTTTTAATACATAAAACATCCATATAGAATTTATTTTTGTATAAAGAGACGTGACAATCGCATGTTCAGTAGCATGAAATTTACCATGGACAAGATTTATATTTCCACATAACGCTCCTTGTCTTCCTATCAAAGAATATAATCCTTCATGAGTAAATGTTGTAACATATCCTCGAAGACCATTTCCACCATAGCATGGGAATAAATTTTCATGATATTCTTTGCTTATGTCATCTGCTTTGACAAAGAAACCTGCTTTCAAAAATGCTATATCTTCCAACTTCACCCACACCCATCCCTCCGGCACCGAAAATGGCACATTCTGATAATGGGACATACCGGAACTGGAATTTGAAAAATAATTCTTATCCCGTTTGATTTTTTTCTCTTTGATCAACCTTTCTTTTTCAGCGCGAATTTTTTCAAGCAATACGGAAGCCGGTTCATCATTCGGGTCTTGCGGAACGAGTTTGCCGCGTATGGCGAGGTCTAATATTTTTTGTCGTAACTGTTTTGTATTCACTGTTCTTCTATGTTACCGATTATTGCCTTCAATTTGTTCATCGCTTCCATAATATTGACGGATTTTTCTTCCATCATTCCCATCAGCTCGGCAAGTGAGTAATCAACCGTATCTTGGCCGTTTTTAAGCCAGGTGATATCGAGACTGGTTTTATCCCTAATAATTAACTCTTCGTAACTGAATTTACGCCATCTGCCGTTTGGGTTTTCAGCAGACCATGTTTCCTGTCTGTTACCATAACATTTTACAAAATCATCTAAATGATGCCGTTGAATAGGATTGGTAGCCAGCGTATGCTTGATCCCTATGCGGTAGTCGTAATACCAAACTTCCCTGGTCTTCATTCCTTTGGTAAAAAACAGCACATTTGCCTTTACTCCGTTGGCGTAAAAAATACCTGTCGGAAGCCGTAAAATAGTGTGCAAGTCAAAATCGGTAAGCAACTTCTTACGGATCGTTTCACCGGCCCCGCCTTCAAACAATACATTATCGGGTAAAACTATTGCAGCGCGTCCGCCGTTTTTGAGCATCAACATCATGTGTTGCAGGAAATTCAACTGGTTATTGCTTGTGGATACATACACGTCATCGCGCATAGCTGAAATATCAGTAGAACCGGCAGGGCGTGTTCCGAAGGGCGGATTAGCCAGCACTACATCCACTAATTTGTCGGGCGTGCGTTCCAATGAATCCTGACAATGTATCGGTGTGTGTTCCGTGCCGATGCCGTGCAAATAAAGATTCATTGAAGCAAGCGTAACCACGAGCGGCGTAATGTCGTTGCCGCTTAACGCTTCGTTACGCAGGAAACGAAGTTTTTCGCAGTCATTGCTTTGCTTTTTCATATGGTCGAAAGCGGCAAGCAGGAAACCGCCTGTTCCGCAAGCCGGGTCGCAGACCGTTTCAGTAATCAGAGGGTGGGTAACCTCCACCATCGTATTAATCAGCGCACGGGGAGTAAAATACTGTCCAGCGCCGCTTTTCTTGTCTTGTCCGTTCTTTTCCAAAATGCTTTCGTAAATGGAGCCTTTCAGGTCGCCATCCATCGATAGCCAGTTTTCGCTTTCTATGAGCGAAATTACTTTTTTAAGCAGGACAGGTTGCTCTATTTTGTTGTGGGCTTTGGTGAAAATCGTACCAATAAGGTCGTTCTGACTGCTGAGGGTTTTGAGCGTTTCTTCGTATTGGCGAAGCAGATCGAGGCCGTTGAGGCTTGTCAGTTCTTTCCAGCCATAACTTGCCGGAATAGAACTCGGAAAACCCAACACCACTTTTTCGTCATCCATTTTCAGGAACAGCAGATACGTGAGTTGAATAATGTAGTCGGTAAAGCCTACCCCCGCCGCCGCGATAACATCAGCCAGCGTCCAGACTTTTTTTGTGAGTGATTGTTCGGAGTTATTATTTTGGTATTTTGCCATATTTGAATTATAATTTATTCTGTCTAAGCCTATTATATTTCATTTACTTCAACCTCTTGTAAAACAGTCATTTGTTGGATGGTAATGTAACTGAAAGCGAAGATCAACGTATGCTCACAAAGATATTGCTTTTCACTTTGGAATGTAGATTATTTGCCGTAACCACCAACCTTTGTGGTAATATCGATAGTGTTGGTGCTTTCAATCCATTGTTTTACAGACGGAACAAAATTATTGCTGCCTGCGGAATTTTTAATTGTACCGAATTCGGTATAATTAAAATCCGGATTGAACAAAAGCTCCCATTCTCCAATGTATTCAATCGTGATTTTCAAAATGGGCCATTTGATAATGATATGTTCCTCCATTTGGCTTGTAGCCATATCTATAAGAGATATAATCAGAACTTCCAATCTGAATAATTGTTATCTCCGATGGTTACGATTTCTTATTTTGTTGTTTTGACATATTGTTATACTCTGTTATTAAATTCATTCAGCCAGGTCAATACATTTATAACATCTTGTTCTATTTCTGAGGGTTCTGGGATATCAATTGGAGATTCAATTGGCTGACTATGTTCATAGCATGAGTATTTTGTCATAAATGAATTTATCAAATCGCAATCTGCTTTTGTAATTTTTGCAAGTTTATCAATTTTACCTTTTGTATTAACTGCCTGTCTATACCTTTGGATTACGTCTGCCAGTAAATCACACTCCACAACTCTTTCAATCAATATTCTAAATTCACTACAAAGTGTTTTTCCATAAAGGTAGTATTCTGATCTTCCTTGATCATTAAATATCTTCTTGGCTTTTGCTATTTTTTCATTTTTGATAGAATTCAATGCTGCTATTGTTTTTTTTGCAAAAAGAGGTGTATCTCCAATTTCACCTGTGCCCCAGTTTTCTCTTCTGATTCCAATAATTTGAATTGAATTGGAATCACATTTTTCATTTAATTGCCCTAGTAAACTTAGTCTATGAGTAAAGACAATGACTTGTCTTGTTTTGGTTAATTCTATTAAACGTTCTACTGTTTTTTCTTCGTATTGCTGGTCAAGAGAAGATATTGGGTCATCAAAGATGAATGGATTTGCACTATTTCCTCCTGTCACATCAGCAAGAAAAGAGGCAAGAGCTATTATTCTATGTTCACCTTCACTCAATACGTCAGCAGGTCTATAACCATTAGTTCCCTTTAATTTTAAAGAATGAATTATTGTGCCTTTTGATGCTCTATCTTTTACTAATTCAACCTTTATTTTTTTTGCGTTCAGAGCCGACAATTCATTATTAAATCGTTTCACATATTCTTCCGTAATTACTGTTTCAGAAATGGCGTTTGCTTTTATTGTAATAGAACGTGTGTTACATTGGGCGATTCGGTCATCATAAGCAGAAACTTTTTTCAATCTTTCTATTTCTTTTAATATGTGTTCTTTTTGTTCAGAACACCATTTTTTTGCCTTTAATTCCAATAATTCTTTTTCGGATTTAATTCTATCAAATTGTGTGGCGTCGTTATCATACTGTACTGCTTCATTTTCAAATTGTGCAGATTTACTTTTCAGGATATCAACATTGTCAATAATAAACTTTTCATCGGTAGAAACAGGAACATTATTTTTTATCGAATTTGAAGCATTTCCAATTTGTTCCCATATTTTAATTAGACACTCCAACCACTCATCGTTTAGACCAGCTGCATCACATTTTAAAGAAAGTACATCCCTGGTTATTGCAATAGGCAGCTCTCCTATTTTATTCTCATGAGTTCTTGCCGCTAATGTTGCTTCATTCTCTAACTTGCTTTTAATGAAAATCTCAAAAGAGGACAGTCGTTCTTTTGCGTCGTTATCTAATAATTGATGGCACAGGATACATCTGGCACCATCATCTAAATTGGGATAATCATTATTTTTATATGCTTCCTCAATGGAAAATATTCTTGCCGCTTCCCATAAAGATTTCCAAACTTGACTACCAACACCCTGAATTTCGGATTTTCCTGCAATGATTTGTACACTTTCCTGAGCAATGTTACGTTTGTTAATAGCATCATCTTTTAATGCCGTTATTACTTTTATTGCATTAAGGTTTATCAAAGAATAAGCATCTGAAATTTCTTTGACTATCTTATCTATCTCTTTTTTTTGTTTTCTTTTTTCTATTGCGCTTTTCGCAGGATCTTTTTCTTTTAATCGTTTTTCTAAATGTAATTTAGCTTGTTCATTTGTTTCAGTCCACAATAATATACTCGCAATATATTGCTCTGTATGGCCTTTTCTCAAATTATTATATAATCTTGCAGATTCTGTTGTCGAATACTCGTTGGGAATGCTTGGGAGTGTTTTTGTTAACTTATATTTTTCCTGTTCCAATCGTTGTTCAATCACTGAATAGTAATGAGATAGTGCCTCAAATAAAGTCATACACATTGGAGTATATGTAGTTGCGCTTGCCTCTTCAATATAGCCCTTTCCTGTATTTGTATCAAAAACATCTATTTGAAATAGATCTGATAAGGCTTTATCTTTAATGTTCCAATCATGTGAATACTCAATATTGTCAATAGAATATTTAACAGTGCATTTGCTTTCACTGGGCCTATCACTGAAAACATTTGGTTTTAAATCTTTTGCATGAGGTTTTCCGCTAATTTTTTTTACGATTTTGGTATAACCTGATTTCCCAGAACCATTGGAACCATAAATGACAATAAGATTCTTATCCTTATCAAATTTCAATGGATTCCTTGGTGCTAAACTTTCAATATTTTGAATTGATTCAATAGAGAGTAATTTTAATTGCTTTT
>JGI20225J20221_1002847_pt1 | contig 28614 bp, 23 predicted proteins | sample BioMet4_FD_20221 | JGI IMG/M metagenome (IMG submission 20221)
ATCTCGGCCTTGCCCACGCGGTCGCCCATGGCCTCGAAAATGGCCTGGTGGCGGGCTTCCTCGCCGGCAAAGAACTCCAGGAAGCGTTTGACATCCGGGTTCGGGGCGGCGGCCGCCGCCTTGGTGTAGACGTTGCGGCCCCGGCGTTCGATTTCAATAGCCGTGCCCACGATGTCGCTGGCGGAAAAAAATTCAGCCATGATGGTCTCCCTTGAGGCGAAGGGGACGGGATGCGCCTCCGGCGGCCGGGGAGGCAAAGCCCCCCCCCGGACCCCCGGGATGGGGGCGACAGTTCCCCCCGCCACATCTAGTCCCCTACGCCGCATATGATCGCCTGTTACAGCTCGTTGGGCAGGGCCTTGAGCTGGGCGTAGGTGTACACCGGCCCGTCCACGCACACGTAGCTCGAACCGATGTTGCAGCGGCCGCAGATGCCGATGCCGCACTTCATGCGCTTTTCCAAGGTGGTCACGATCTGGTCGTCTTCGAAGCCGAGTTTTTTGAGGGCTTCGAGGGTGAACTTGATCATGATGGGCGGGCCGCAGGTGACGGCCACGGTGTTGTCGGGCTTGGGCGCGATCTCCAGCAGCACGTTGGGGATAAGCCCCACCTTGTGCTGCCAGCCCTCGGCCTCGCGGTCGATGGTCAGGGTGGTGTTGACGTCGCTGCGGCCGGTCCACTCGGGGAGTTCCGCCGAGAAGGCCATGTCGGCCGGGGACTTGGCGCCGTAGAGCAGCGTGATGTCGCCGTAATCGGCCCGGTTGTCGAGCATGTAGAGGAACAGGGTGCGCAGGGGCGCCATGCCGATGCCGCCGCCCACGAACACGATGTTTTTCCCCTTCATGGCCTCGTACGGGAAGCAGTTGCCCAGGGGCGCGCGCACGCCGATCTTGTCGCCGGCGGCCAGCCCGTGCAACCGGGTGGTCACTTCGCCGGCCCGCATGACCGAGAACTGGAGGTAATCCATGCGGGTTGGGGGCGAATTGATAACGAAGGTGGATTCGCCGACGCCGAAAAGCGACAGCTGACCGACCTGACCCGGCTCGAACTTGAACGCGGCCATGGCGGCCTCGTTGTCGAACCGGACCCGGAACGTTTTGATATTGTGGGTCTCCTGGACGGTCTCCAGGATGGTAGCCACTTCCGGCAGATAGGGATTTTGCGGATTGGTCATCTGCACACCTCTAGGCCTTGGACCGGGCAACGGCGTTTTGCACGATTTCGCGGATGTCCACGGAAACCGGGCAGCTCTTGATACACCGGCCGCAGCCGCAACAAGCGATCAGACCCTCATGCAGGGTCGGGTAGTAGCTGAACTTGTGGCCGACGCGGTTTTTGAGGCGATGGGCCTTGGTCGGCCGGGGGTTGTGCCCGGAGGCTTCCAGGGTGAACTGGAAATGCATGCAGGCGTCCCAGGACCGCATCCGGCGACCATTTAAGCCGGCCGGTTCGTCGGTGATGGTGAAGCAGTAGCAGGTCGGGCACAAAAACGTGCAGGCCCCGCAGCTGAGGCACTTGTCCGACTGGTCGCGCCAGAAGTCCATGTCGTTGAAGGCGTCGAGCAGGGCCTGCGGCGCGGAGCTGATGTCGGGCGCCTCGCCCAGGGCCTCGCGGGTGGCCGTCTTGACCGCCTCGGCCTCGGCAGCCTTGGCCGCGCCGTCGGTCAAAAGCGGGCTGTCGAGCAGGGGCGCGCCTTTGTCGCTGACCGCCTCCACGGTATAGCCGTCGCCGACCGGGGTGAGCAGCACGTCCGAGCCGGCCGGATCGGCCGGGCCCGAGCCCACCCAGTGGCAGAAGCAGGTATTTTCGACCTTGGCGCAGGCCATGGTCACGAACACGGTCGCGTCCCGGGCGGCCTTGTAATAGGGGTCCGGGAACTTCTTGCCCTGGTAGACGCGGTCGAAGATCAGAAATCCCCGGGCGCCGCAGGGTTTGGCTCCGAACACCACCGTGGCCGGCATCTCCAGGTTGGGGATGAGTTCCAGGGTGGACTTGTCGGGATTTTCCGCATCCTTGGTCTGCTCGTAGCGGAACAGCTCCTGGCAGGCCGGGAAGACGGCCGATTTGGGCGGGGCGGTGGCGTCGGAGCCGAAGATCGGTTCCTTGGCCGGGTCATAGGGACGAAAGACCACGCCGTCACCTTCGGCCACGGGCACCAGCACCCGGCGGTCTTGGGCCAGCGCGGCCAGCCACTGGGGCAGCTTGTCGCGGGATATGTATTTGACGGCGGCCATTACCAGCCCCTCTCTTTGATGTTGTCTTCCTCGACCTTGAACTGGAGAAGCGGCGGGATGGCTTGGGGATCCACGCCGGCCTGGTAGTCGAAGAGGTCATGGATGGTCCGGTTGAGGTGCTTTTTGAGCGCCAGGATCGGAATATCCATGGGACAGGCCCGCTGGCATTCGCCGCACTCGGTGCACCGGCCGGCCAGATGCATGGCGTGTACCACCTGGAAGAAGAACTTCTCGGTGGAGGTGTCTTCCTGGGTCAGCCAATGGGGCTCGCGGCTCTGGGCGATGCAGTGGTCGCGGCACACGCACAGGGGGCAGGCGTTGCGGCAGGCGTAGCACCGGATGCAACGCTCCATCTGGTAGCGCCAAAAGGCCATGCGTTCGGGCACGCTCAGGGCGTCGAGGGTGGCCAGGTCGGCAGCGACCGGGGCCTTGGGCGTGATCGGCGCGGCGGGATCGCCCACGAACTGATCCGACAGCACCGCGTTGGGGAACTGGCAGCTGCCGCACTTGTCGGCCGCCACCTGCTCCAGGGGCAGGGTCAGGGTCTCGCCGCCGGCGGTCACCGAAACCGTGTTTCCGTCGGTGGCCACGGCCGTGACCGCGCCGGCGGTGGTGCCGGCGGCGGCGATGCGGGCCTTGACCTTGGTCAGGTCGATGACGCCCGTGCACGGCATGGAGAAGATGACCACGTCGTCGCGGTCGATGAGGCCTTCCTGGAGGAGTTCCACCACCGAACGCGAGTCGCAGCCCTTGACCACCACGCCGATTTTCTTGCCGCGAAAGCTCGGCAGGTAAACGGCGGGATTATGGACATTGAGGGGACCCCATTCGAGCTTGTCCACGTCGGCTTCCGTCCGGATGAACAGCGGCGTGTTGTGCAGGGGGTCGTAGCCTTTTTGCCAGGCAATGACGCATTCAAGGCCGGGCAAGGCCGCCTTGATGCGCGCTTTGAGATCCTCAAGCCGCGACACGGTTGCCTCCTTGGCCGATGACGGCGGCCACCTTGGCCAGCAGTTCCGGGGCCACGTCGCTGTAGCGGGGCGCCGGTCCCAGGGCGTGAATCTGATCGGTGAACGCGGTCACCACCTTCTGCCAGCGCTGTCCTTCCGAGGCCGAGACCCAGGTGTAGTCGAACCGGGCCGGATCGATGCCGAGGATGGGCAAGAAGCGCTTGAGGACTTCCAGGCGGCGCCGGGCGTAGAAGTTGCCTTCGGCGTAGTGGCAGTCCCTGGGATGGCAGCCGGACACCAACACGCCGTCCGCGCCGCTGATAAGGGTTTTCGCGATGAAAAGCGGGTCGATGCGTCCCGAACAGGGCACGCGGATGATACGCAGGTCGGTCGGCTGGCCAAACCGGCCAACGCCCGCCGTATCCGCGCCACCGTAGGAGCACCAGTTGCACAGAAAGCCGACGATTCGCAGTTCCCTGCCGGTCAGGACTGGCATAAGGCGTTGACCTCCGCGAGGATTTGGTTGTCCGTGAAGTGCGACAGCTGGATGGCCCCCTGGGGGCAGGTCGACGTACAGATGCCGCAGCCCTGGCAGATGGTCTCGATGACCTCGGCCTTTTTCTGGCCCCGGAAGTCGACTTCCTTGATGGCCTTGAACGGGCAGGTCATGATGCACTTGCCGCAACCCACGCAACGCTTGATATCGACCCGGGATATCTGCGGATCGCTTTCGAGCATGTCCTTGGAGAAAAGCGCCAGCACCTTGGCGGCGGCGGCGCTGCCCTGGGCCACGGACTGGGGAATGTCCTTGGGGCCCTGGCAGGAACCGGCCAGGTACACGCCGGCGGTATTGGTCTCCACGGGCTTCAGTTTGACGTGGCTCTCCATGAAGAAGCCGTAGGTGTCGTAGGAGATGCGCAGTTTTTCAGCCAGCTGGGGCGCGCCCGCGGCCGAGCCGGCGGCCACGGCCAGAACCACCAGGTCGGCTTCGACCTCGACCTGGGTGCCGGCCAACGTGTCGGCGCCGCGCACGATCAGCTTGTCGCCCTTGGGGTAGATCATGGACACGCGGCCGCGCACGTAACGCGCGCCGTATTCCTCCATGGCCCGGCGGGTGAACTCGTCATACATTTTGCCCGGCGACCGGATGTCCATGTAGAAGACATAGGACTGGGACTCCGGGAGGTGGTCCTTGGTGAGGATCGCCTGCTTGGCCGTGTACATGCAGCAGAAACCCGAGCAGTACGGCCGGCCGAGCGACTTGTCGCGCGAGCCCGCGCACTGGATGAAGACGACGTTTTTGGGTTCCTTGCCGTCGGACGGGCGCTTGATGTGGCCGCCGGTCGGACCGGAGGCGGACAGCAGCCGTTCGTACTGGAGCCCGGTGATGACGTCGGGATAGCGCCCGCCGCCGTATTCGGCGAGTTCGGAGACGTCGATCAGGTCGTAGCCGGTGGCGGCCACGATGGCGCCCACATCCTCGGTCACGTACTCGTCCACCATGTCATACTTGATGGCCCCGGTCGGACAGACCTTGGCGCACACCCCGCACTTGCCCTTGACGAACTGGCGGCAGGTGGTGGGGTCGATGACGGCCTTTTTGGGGATGGCCTGGGGGAAGGGGATGTTGATCGAGGTGGTGGGNCCNATCTTTTCGTTGAACCGGTCGGGATTTTTCTTGCTCGGGCACTTTTCCGTACAGGCGCCGCAACCCGTGCACAAGGNCCAGTCCACGTAGGTGGCTTTCTTTTTGACCTTGACCTGGAAGTTGCCCACGTACCCGCCGATGGAATCCACCTCGGAGTAGGCGTGCAGGGTGATGTTTTCGTGCTGGGCCACGTCGACCATNTTGGGGCCGAGGATGCAGCTCGAACAGTCGACCGTGGGGAAGGTCTTGTCGAGCTTGGCCATCTTGCCGCCGATGGAGGATTCGCGCTCGACCAGGACGACGGAGAGTCCGCCGTCGGCGCAGTCCAGGGCGGCCTGGATGCCGGCCACGCCGCCGCCGATGATCAGCACGCGCTTGTTGATGGAGAACTTGCTGGAAGCAAGGGGGGCGTCGCGGCGGAGTTTTTCCACGGCGATGCGCACGAGGTCCACGGCCTTGTTGGTGTTGGCCTCGCGGTCCTTGCCGATCCAGGAAACGTGCTCCCGGATGTTGGCCATCTCGAACATGAAGCGGTTTAATCCGGCGCGCTCCACGGCCCGGCGGAAGGTGGGCTCGTGCATGCGCGGGGTGCAGGAAGCCACCACCACGCCGGTGAGGTTTTTCTCTTTGACGGCCTGGATGATGCCGTCCTGGCCGGGCTCCGAGCAGGCGTACATGGTGTCCGTGGCATAGACCACCTCGGGGAATTCGAGCGAGGTCTTGGCCACGGTCGCGGTGTCCACCGTGCCTTCGATATTGCTGCCGCAGTGGCAGATGAAAACGCCGATTCGCATGGCCTACGCTCCCTTCGCCTGTGAGCCCGCGTTGGCCAGTGCCTTGGAAAGGACGGGCCGCGGGTCGATGCACAGCTTGCCAAAACCGAGCTGCGCTTCCGCAATGTTCAGGGCCACACCCATGAGCTGGGTGAAGTACGGGACCGGAATCCGGTAGTTGGTGCCCAGGATGCGGTTGACCTGGCCCTGCCTGAGATCCAGGTTCATCTGGCACAGGGGGCAGGCCACGGCGATCATGTCCGCACCGAGGTCGCGGGCGGCATCCAGGAGCTTGCCGGTGAGCCGGGCCACTACGTCGGGCCGGGGCATGCCGTAGGAGGCGCCGCAGCATTCGACCTTGAGGGGGAAGGGCAGGACGGTGGCGCCCATGGCGGTCAGGATGTTGTCCATGGCCATGGGGTTTTCGCAGTCGTCGAAGGCCATGACCTCGGGCGGCCGGTTCATGATGCAGCCGTAGTAGCAGGCGACCTTGAGACCGGTGAGCGGGGTGCGCACGGCGGCGGCCAGGTTGTCGAGGCCGACGATCTCAACCAGTGCCTGGATGACGGACTGGGCATCGACCCCGCCGGCATAGGGCTCGTCGAGGAGTTTGTTGACCTTTTCGCCGAAACCCGCATTTTCCATGCGATGGTTGGCGGTGCGCAGGTTGGTCAGGCAGCTCGGGCAGGGGGTGATAGCCAGGTTCAGGCCCATGCCCGACACGAGTTGGAGGTTGCGAGCGGACAGGGCGGCCGAGAGGGTGTGGTCCTTGGTGTGGGCCGGCGTTGAACCGCAGCAGCTCCAGTCGGGGATGTCGACCAGGTCGAGGCCCACTGCCTCGCACACGGCCCTGGTCGAAGCATCGTACTCCTTGGAGGTGCCCAGGCCCGAACAGCCGGGGTAGTAGGCGATGGATTCGCTCATGAGTTGGACTCCCTCTCGAAACGCTCGAAGATCCGGGCCACGTGTTCGCGGCCCTGGATGTCATGAGGCGTGAGTGACAGCTTTCCTTTGGGGAAGATTTTGGGTCCCAGTTCGATATCCGTCCAGAACCGTCCGGTCTTGGTCACGTAACCGGCGGTGAGACCGAGTTCGAAGACTCGGCCATGGGCGCGTACCGAATCCAGAAAGACATCCCAGAAGGTCTTGATATGCGGGATGGCAGCTCGACCTTCGCGCCGCGCCATGTGGCGCAGTACGTCCATGATCCTGGCTACGTCGATGTTGTTNGGGCATCGGGTGGTACAGGATTCACAGGTGGCGCACAGCCAGAGGGACTTGCAGGACAGGATGGTCTTTTTCTGACCGGCCTGCAGCAAGCGCATGATCTGGCTGACGGGGATGTCGTAGGCGAAAGTGTACGGGCAACCAGCTGTGCAATTCCCGCATTGGTAGCACAGGCTGACTTTCTGCCCGGACTCTTCCTCCACCCTGTGAACGAAATCCGCATCAAAGTCGTTCGAGAGATTGATGATGTTCATAGAGCCCTATCCGGTTGACGTGAAAAGAAGACAAAAAAGAAACAAGGGAGCCTCGTTTCGTGACGACCGTTCCGCCCAACACGACGTCCACGGTCCGGGGTGTCATAGCATGGCGGTCTATGGTTTGCCACCCCGGACCGGGCGTCATGTCTGGAGGAAATGAACATGGTATTCCAACGTGTTGGTCCATGTGCGTCACATTGAGGCTTCATCCCTTGTTCCAAATGGGACAAGACCGAAGAGGGCTCAACGAAGCGACACCGATCACGGTGGGCGAGACAGGGGGGCAGGGCGAGGGCCTGGGTGCGGGATGGGAGGAGAGGGGGGCGGCGTTGTGTTGCTGCCGCCAGGGAGGGCAGGTTGTGCCTTCCCGAGGAACCCGCTACGGGTGTTGGCGCTGTCGCCGCGCTGCCAAAGAACTCGCCGGATCGGGCTGTCGCAAAATTTTCCGGGTCATCCGCCCGGAAGGCTTGAAGAAACGGGAGGGGCCCNGGGGCCCCTCCCGCCTTTGATTGTGCGGTTTCGACTACAGGGCGGCCGTGTAGATCGCGATCACGTCCTTGTCGGACGGGCGGCGCGGGTTGGTCAGACCGCAAGCGTCCTTCTGGGCGTTGCCGGTCATGGTCGGGATGTCGGAGGCCTTGACATCCTTGCCGTAGAACTTGCCCATCTCGACCAGGCCGGCCGGGATACCGATGTCGGCGGACAGGCGGCGGATGGCATCCAGGAACATGTCGGCGGCGACGCGGTTGGAGACGCCGGCAACGGGCTCGCCGATCAGCTTGGCCAGAGAAGCCAGGCGGTCGATGCAGGAGATCAGGTTGAACTTCTCGACGTGCGGCAGCAGGATGGCGTTGCATTCGCCGTGCGGCAGGTCATAGAAGCCGCCCAGCTGGTGAGCCATGGCGTGGACGTGGCCCAGGGAGGCGTTGTTGAAGGCCATGCCGGCCAGGTACTCGGCGTAAGCCATCATGTCACGGGCTTCCATGTCGGCGCCGTTGGCCACGGCCTTGGGCAGGAACTTGAAGACCAGGTCAATGGCCTTTTCGGCGCAGGCGTCGGTCATCGGGGTGGCGATGGTGGACACGTAGGCTTCGACGGCGTGGGTCAGGGCGTCCATGCCGGTGGCCGCGGTCAGGCGGGGGGGCATGCCCATCATGAGGACCGGGTCGTTGATGGCGATACCCGGGGTGCAGCGCCAGTCGACGATGGCCATCTTCACGTGGCGGGACAGGTCGGTGATGATGCAGAAACGGGTCATTTCAGAGGCGGTGCCGGCCGTGGTGTTGATGGCCACGTAGGGCGGGAAGGGCTTGGTCGACTTGTCGACGCCTTCGAAGTCGTGGATCTTGCCGCCGTTAGCGGTGACGAAGCCGACGCCCTTACCACAGTCGTGGGAGGAACCGCCGCCCAGGGTGATGAGGCTGTCGCAGCCTTCCTTCTTGTACAGATCAACGGCGTCGTGAACGTTCTTGTCAGTGGGGTTGGGGATGGTCTCGTCGAACACGGCATAGGACATGCCGGCGGCGTCGAGGACGTCGGTCACCATCTTGAGGATGCCGAACTTCACGATACCCTTGTCAGTAACGATCAGCGGTTTGGTGCCGCCCAGGGCCTTGATCTTCTCGCCGCACATTTTGACTGCGCCGACGCCGATCTGGGTAACGCTGGGGATGAAGAAACCATAATTGTTACCGGTAATCAACATGGTGCCAACCTCACTTGGGTTAAGGTTATGGTTTTTTTGCGAACGGACCCCAAACCTGATTTCCTTTCGGCTCTCGCGTAAACGCGCTTTCACTTAAGCAATTCCCGGACCATTTTTCAGCTTCAATAATTTCAAGTAGTTGCCTTGAAAGCTTTCGAAGCCGCGGGGTAGTCTGGCCGCGCCGGTTTTTTTTCGTCGACGTGTCCTGGACACGCAGGCCTTGCCCCCCCGCTCGAAAACCCCGGTGTTTCCTGGCTTTGAGCGATTCAGGACAAGTTGTCCCATGCTTGGAGTGAAATTGGGTAAAAAATTCACATCGTGGTGCCGTGTGTCGAGTTGTCACCTCACGGGATCGGCGTGGCGCACAAAAGCCACAGGAAAACGTACGGTTGCTTTTTGAACCCAAAAATGTCCCCGGGACGTAATGACCACGGCCCGGCATGGAACCGGCAATACGATACGGCGTAGTCAAGAATGGTCGGCCTGTCACTGGATCGTCATCGGACCATGGTAGACCCTTCCGCCGGTTCCTATAACAAGAGGGTATTGCTATGCGGGTACTGTTCGTCTGCGTGCACAACAGCGGGAGGAGCCAGATGGCCGAGGCCTATCTGCGCCGGTTTTGCGGTCAGGATGTGACCGTAGACAGCGCCGGGCTCGATCCCACGACCATAACTCCCCTGGTCGTCACGGTTATGGCCGAAGAAGGACTCGATCTGGCCGGAAAAACGACCCGGAAAGTGTTCGATCTCTACCGCGAGGGCCGGTTGTACGACGCCGTGATCACGGTGTGCGAGGAATCGCTGGAGGCGCAGTGTCCGGTGTTCCCGGGCGTCACCCATCGCCTGCACCTGCCCTTTCCCGATCCGGCCCGGGTGACCGGAACCGAGGAGGAGCGGCTCACCGCGGTGCGCGCCATTCGTGACCGGATCCGCGAACGCATGGTGGCGTTGGCGACTACGATCGCCGACGGCTGGAAACCGCGCCCCGGTGATGCGGCGGCGCTGGAGAGGAAGGTGGAGGCGTGAAACCGAACATTCTGTTTTTGTGCACGGGCAACGCCTGTCGCAGTCAGATGGCCGAGGGATTTGCTCGGGCATTACGGAGTGAGACGCTTGCGGCGTATTCGGCCGGTGTGGTTGCCAAGGGGCTCGATCCCCGGGCCGTGGCTGTCATGGCCGAGGCCGGCGTGGACATTTCCGGCCAGCGGTCCAAGACCGTGGACGCCTTGCCGGACATCCGATTCGATTTTATCGTGACCTTGTGCGGCCATGCCCGGGAAACCTGCCCGTTTCTCCCCGGCCCTGGCCGGCGCGTGCACGTCGGCTTTCGACGATCCGCCCGCCCTGGCCGCCGGCGCCGCCTCCGAGGAGGAGGCCCTGGACCAGTACCGGGCCGTGCGCGACGCCATCCGCGACTTTGTGCTGGGGTTGCCGGACACTCTGGAAACGCCGGCCCAGCCCGGGGACACGGCCTGAGCGTGACCGCGACCGCCGAGAAAGCGCGCCAAACCAAAATCATTTGCCTTTTTTGCCCAAGCGGTGTTTGAATGGCCCGATGCTCCGGCGTCGGAACCGGGTCTGGACGGCCCTGTGACGTCCCGGAGCGCCTGTCCGATGTCCGGGAGCCTTTGGGGCTGGGCGCGGGCCGGCTGCCAACGTCAACCACGCGAGGTGCCAATGCGACCCGCCGCTCTGAAATCACGATTGTTCCTGGATGGGGCCGACCCCGAGGAAACCCGGCTGGTGCTCGATACCCTGGGCTTTTTGGACGGCCAGACCACCAATCCGAGCTTGCTGGCTAAAAATCCCGAGGCGGCCACCCATAAGGAAGCCGGGCACAAGTTCAGTGCCACGACCATCTATGATTTCTACAAGTCCCTGTGCCGGACCTTGTCTGCCATGCTGCCCCAAGGCTCGATTTCCATCGAGGTTTATGCCGACGCCACCACCACGGCCGAAGCCATGATCGACCAGGCCCGGCAGTTCGATACCTGGATTCCCAACGCCCATATCAAGCTGCCGACCACGGCCGCCGGGCTCACGGCCGCCGCAGTCCTCACGGGCGAGGGCCGGCGCGTCAACATGACCCTGGTTTTCAGCCAGGAGCAAGCTGCGGCGGTGTATGCCGCCACCCAGGGCGCCAAGCGCGGCGATGTGTTCCTGTCGCCCTTTGTGGGCCGCCTGGACGACCGGGGTGAAAACGGCATGGATCTCATCGCCAACGTGCTGCGGCTGTACGGAGCGGGTGACGGCCATGTGGAAGTCTTGACCGCCAGCGTGCGCACCATGGACCATCTGCTCGCCGCCCTGGCCATGGGCAGCGATCTGATCACCGCCCCGGGCAAGCTGCTTTTGGCCTGGGCCGCTGCCGGCATGCCCGTGCCCGGTCCGGGCGAGGTGCCGGCCGTGGCGAACCTCGCGCCCATTCCCTACGCGGGTCTGAGCCTGGACAAGCCGTGGTCCGACTACGCCATCGGCCATCCGCTGACCGATGCGGGCCTGGCCAAGTTCGCCGCGGACTGGAATTCGCTCATCGACATGACGGCCTGAGGCCGCCTGCGCCATTCCTGAACCACAGGCCCGTCGCCGCTGCGATGGGCCTTTTTTACGGCGCGGCTGTATGCATTCTATACGTCGCTGTATGGAAAATGGTCGGTACTTGCGGGGAGCTGTTTTGTAACGGCTTGTATTGCTGTGTGTTCCTGTTTGGCACGCCAGCTGCTTTAGGATGGACAGGCGCAGGCAACGCGGACGCCTGCGCCGCAAAACAAGGAGTCCATCATGAAGCGCATTCTTCTTCTGTTGACGTTGGTCCTGGCCCTGGGTGCTGGAAGTGTTTTCGCCGCCGGGTATCCGGGTGGTTTCAATCGCGGTCCGGACACGGGGTTCATGGGCGTGGGCTGTGGCTANGGACGCGGTGCCGGCCGTGGCGAACCTCGCGCCCATTCCCTACGCGGGTCTGAGCCTGGACAAACCGTGGTCCGATTACGACATCGGCCATCCGTTGACCGACACGGGCCTGGCTAAGTTCGCTGCGGATTGGAATTCGCTCATCGACATGACGGCCTGAGGCCGCTTTGCACCACTCCCGAACCACAGGCCTGTCGCCACTGCGATGGGCCTTTTTTACGCGCGGCTGTATGTATTCTATACGTCGCTGTATGGAAAATGGTCGGTGCTTGCGGGGAGCTGTTTTGTAATGGCTTGTTTTGCTGTGTGATCCTGTTTGGCACGCCAGCTGCTTTAAGATGGTCAGGCGCAGGCAACGCGGACGCCTTCGCCGCCAAACAAGGAGTCCATCATGAAGCGCATTCTTCTTCTGCTGACATTGGTCCTGGCCCTGGGTGCTGGAAGTGTTTTCGCCGCCGGGTATCCGGGTGGTTTCAATCGCGGTCCGGACACGGGGTTCATGGGCGTGGGCTGTGGCTACGGGCAGCCGGGCTGGCATCATGGCGGATATGGTTACGGCCACCGGAACGGTTGGAACGGAACATACGGCCGCATGGGCGGCGCCGGCTGGGGGCATGGTCCCCAGAACATGACCAACGCCGGCTATCACGGCTACGGCCCGGGCTACGGCATGGGCCCCGGCGCCATCTCCCGCTAACCGTGTGGCGCGGCAGCGGCCGCACCGGCCCCCGGGACGTCCCCACGACACAAAACCCGTCGCATACGCGACGGGTTTTTGTTTGTTGGGGAATGGTGCGGGAGGGAACGCGCCTCTGGCGGCGGAAGAGCGCAGCCTGTTGGAAGCCCGGTACGGGAGAGGCGTATGGAGCGTGGCCGGTGTTGGCGACCTTGTTCTGGAAAAAAATGTTTTTCCGGACGGGAATGACTTTATCGCTGGCTTGGATTATGGCATACCCTAAGAATGATAAAAGTAATTGTCTGATGTTTATCTTTAATTTTTGTAAGGAAAGAAAAGGAGGCAAAAGCTACTGGAGGGGATGGCGGACGATTCCATCCGTGAAACTGGGAAAAGAAAGAACGGAAGAGGGATTGGAACTGGAGTAGTGCCGCTGGATCAGGCATGCCAGTTGTTATGAAACGCAACAGGTAACGTGTGGGGACCTCCGCATGAACATCGGCAAGAAGCCCGTTTACAAGACGCTCTATTTCTGGGTCATTTTCGGCATTGTCGCGGGTATCGTCCTCGGGCTCGTCCCGGCAACCAAATCCTTCGCCAATCAGATGCAACCGTTCGGCGTTGCCTTTATCCGCATGGTCAAGATGATCATCGCGCCGATCATCTTCTGNACCGTGGTCACGGGCATNGCCAANATGGGCGACATGGGCAAGGTCGGCCGGGTCGGCATCAAATGNATGGTCTATTTCTGGACCATGACCCTGTTCGCCCTGGCCATCGGCCTNGTNATCGTCAATCTCTANAAGCCCGGGGCNGGCATGGACGACTATGCCGCCAAGATGCAGGCCAATCAGGCCGAAATCCAGAAGGTCGAGGCCTACGCCGGCAAGGCCAAGAAGATGTCCACCGTGGAATTCCTCATGAACATCGTGCCGACCTCGGTGGTGGAGGCCTTTGCCCAGGGCGAGATCCTGCAAGTGCTGTTTTTTTCCATCCTGTTCGGCATCGCCCTGGCCAACCTGGGNGAGCGGGCGCGCGGCNTGGTGCGNGTCATTGACGAGTTTTCCCGAGGCCTGTTCAAAGTCGTCCATTACATCATGTATTTCGCGCCATTCGGCGCATTCGGCGCCATCGCCTACGTGGTGGCCTCCCAGGGCGCCGAGGCCCTCTACAAGCTGCTCTACCTGATGCTCGGGGTCTACTCCACCTGCATCATCTTCATCTTCGGCGTGCTGTTCGTGGTCTGCCGGCTGGCCGGCTTCTCCCTGTGGCGCTACCTGTGCTACATCAAGGAAGAAATCCTGCTCGTACTCGGCACGTCCTCGTCCGAGGCGGCCTTGCCCCGCATGATGGCCAAACTCGAAAACGCCGGCGCGGACAAGTCGGTGGTCGGCCTGTGCCTGCCCATGGGCTATTCGTTCAACCTGGACGGCACCTGCATCTACCTGACCATGGCCGCCGTGTTCCTGGCCCAGGCCACGGGCACGCCCCTGGACCTCTCGCACCAGATCTATTTGTTGTTCATCCTGCTTTTGACCTCCAAGGGCGCGGCGGCCGTGACCGGCGGCGGCTTCATCACGCTCGCCGCAACGCTCCAGACCGTGGGCACCATCCCGGTGGCTTCCCTCACCTTGCTCCTTGGCGTCGACCGCTTCATGTCCGAGGCCCGGGCCATCACCAACATGATCGGCAACGGCATCGCCACCATCGTCGTGGCCAAGTGGGAAAACGCCCTGGATACGGACAAGCTGCAGGCCGTGCTGGCCGGCACCAACGAGGCCTACGCCGACGATCCCGAAGACCAGCTCATCATCGAGGAATCCGCCCACGACGCCGAGCGCGCGCGGGAAGGATAGAAGAGGGGAGAAGGGAGAGGCGGTGGGGGGGAAGCCTCCGGCGGCCAAAGGGCGGAGCCCTTTGGAATCCCGGATAAGGAAGAGATCGGACGCGCGGAAAGCGGCTTGGCGGTTCGGACGTCAGGCCGCTTTCTTTTTGGATTTAGGGAAAAGGTAAAAAAGTTCCGGAAAGTTGAGACCGCTGCACACGTGTCCGGCAACGGGTTGAGTTCCGCAAGCTCGAATGGCAGCCGCCTCGAATCATGAGGGGATTCCAAAGGGCGCGAGCCCTTTGGCCGCCGGAGGCTTCCCCACCTCCACTTCTTGCGCCTCAAGTTGGGGACGGCAAAGCGAGGCCAGCCCCCCGTGAAGGGGTTCCAAGGGGTCATGGCCCCTTGGCCGCCGGAGGCGTCTCTTCCCCCTTACCCCTTGGCCGGCGCCGGGATGCGGATGCACTGGGTCAGGGCCAGGGAGACCACGCCCAGGCCCACGCCGATGAAAAACGGGATCTTGTAGTCCACCATCCACAGAAAACCGCCGAGTACCGGCACCACCACCGCCGCGATGTGGTTGATGGTAAAGCCCATGGCCATGCCAGAGGCCATGTCCTCAGGCGCGGCGATCTTTTGGTAGTAGGTGCGCACCGCGACCGAGAAGTTGAAGATCAAAAAGTCCAGCACGTACATGATGCCGGCCACGATGTGGGAATCGGTGTAGGCGTAGGTGAGGAAGACCAGGATCATGCCGGCGTATTCGATGGAGAGCAGNTGGCGTTCGCCGAAGCGGTTGATGGCTCGGCCGATCATGGGGTTGAAGAAGTAATTGATGCAGTTGTTGATGACGAAAAGCACGGTGATGGCCTGGACCGAGTAGTCGAATTTTTTGACCAGCAAGTAGACGGCGAACACGATGAAGATCTGGCGCCGGGAGCCTTCGAGCAGGGTCAGGACGTAGTAGAGCCAGTAGCGGCGGCGCAAATACATCTTTTTTTTCTGGGGCGCGCCGCTCGTCTGGCAGGGCTTTTTGCACAGCCCCCACAAGCCCACCAGCATGACACCGACGCCCGTGACTGCGAAGATGCCCGTATAGCCCAGGCGGTCGGCCAGGAAATAGATGGCCACGCCGATGGCGATGTTGGCCAGGGCGCCCACGGCCCGGATGCGCGACAAGACGACCGGCGCCTCGAAGGTGTTGAAATGCTGGAGGGTCAGGGACTGGTTGAGGGGCTCGTAGTAGTGAAAGCCCGCGGACATGACGAGGGTGGTCAGGGTCAGGCCCCAAAAGCTCGGGAAATAGCCCGTGGCGCACAGCCCGAGTCCCAGCACGAACACGGACAGCGCGGCGGCGCGCTGCTCGGAGAGCACGAGCAGCACGTAGATGACGAGCATGGAGAGAAATCCCGGCAACTCGCGGATGGACTGGACAAAGCCGATGCCGTCGGCCGAAAGGTGGGCCGATTCCACGGCGAAGTTGTTGATGAGCGTCTGCCAGGCTTGCAGGCCGGCCGTGGAGGCGATGGTGGAGACGAGCAGAAAAAGCAGGATGTCGGACCGGCCCGAGGCGCGAAGTGCCGTGCGGGTGAGCCCGTATTCCGGACAGGCCGGATCGCTGGCGCGCTTCATGGGATGATGCTGGGCTTGTGGTGGTCGAGCCACAGTTGCAGGACGAGCAGGGTCCAGAGTTTTTTGCGATGGTCGGCCGCGCCCGAGGCATGCTCGGCCACGAGGCCGGTCACGGTTTTGGGATCGAAAATGCCTTGCTGCTTGAGGTAGGATGCGCCAAGCAGCGCGTCCACCTGGGGCCGCAGCCGGCCGCGCAGCCAGGAGGCGGTCGGAATGAGGAAACCGCGCTTGCCCCGGTTGAGGATTTCCTTGGGCAGGATGGCGGCGGCCGCTTTCTTGAGCAGGTATTTGCGCTTGCTGCCCCGCAGCTTGTAGCGGCTCGGCAGCCGGCACACGAATTCGGCCACGTCCCGGTCCAGGAACGGCGCCCGCACTTCGAGCGAATGCATCATGGAGCAGCGGTCGACCTTCACGAGGATGTAGTCGAGCATGTACTGGCGGGCGAACACGTAGCCCACCCGGGCCAGGTCGTCGTCCGTGTCCGGGGTCTCGAACAAGGCCTTGGTCGGGGCGAACAGGGCCTCGGGCGCTCCGAGCAGGGTCTGGGGCACGGCCCAGAGGTGTTCCTGGGCGGCAAAGGAAAAGGCCGACAGCCAGGTCTGGACCCGCAGCCAGCGGGGCGCGGCCGCGCCGGCNANNAACGTNTCGGCCACGAAGCGCGGATTCACGTAGCCGGCCGACTGGGGCAGNAGTTTGGTCAGAGGCTCNATGATGCGCCGGCGGGCGAAGGCCGGCAGCCGGTCGTAGAGCCCGGCCAACACAAAGGCCGGAAANTATTCGTAGCCGTANAANAGTTCGTCCGGGCCGTCGCCGCCCAGGGCCACGGTGACGTTTTCNCGNGTCACCTGGGAGAGCAGGTAGGTCGGCACGATGGACGGATCGGCCATGGGCTCGTCGAANCGGGACACGATCTCGGGGAGCAGATCNCCNCAGGCGTCGGCGGACAGGATGCGNTCGTGGTGGTCCGTGGCGTAGCGCGAGGCGATAAGCCGCGCGTAGCGGGATTCGTCGTAGGAGGCCTCGGAAAAGCCGATGCTGAAGGTCTTGATGCGCGAGGCCATGCCGGCCATGAGCGCGGCCACGGTGGAGGAATCGATGCCGCCGGACAGAAACACCCCGAGGGGCACGTCGGCCACCAGCCGGCGCTTGACCGCCTGGGCCAACAGCAGGCGCAGCCGGTCGCACAGCTCGTCCTCGGAGGCTTCGGGCTCGGGGCCCGGGGCGGGCATATCCCAGTAGGGGGCGGTGGTGATGGCCCCGTCGCGAAAAAGGAGAAAATGTCCGGGCTTGAGCTTGTACACGTCCTTATAGATGGTCTCGGGCGTGGGGATGTACTCGTAGGCCGCGAACCGGGCCAGGGCGGACAGGGGCGTTTCGAAACGCAGGCCCGGCAGCTCGCGTAGGGCGGTCAGTTCCGAGGCAAAGGCGAAAATGCCGTTTTGGAGCGTATAATAGAAGGGCTTTTTGCCGAAGCGGTCCCGGGCGGCGAACAGGGTGCGGGTGCGCCGGTCCCAGAGGGCGAAGGCGAACATGCCCTCCAGCAGGTCGAGGCCCGCTTCGCCGCGCAAAAGCCAGGCGGCCAGGATGACCTCGGTATCGGACTGGGTGCGGAAGGTGAAGCCTTCGGTCGCGAACCGGGCCTTGAGCTCCCGGTAGTTGTAGATCTCGCCGTTGAAGGTGACCACGACCAGACCGTCGGCATCGGCCATGGGCTGGGCCCCGGCGGCCAGGTCGATGATGGACAGACGCCGGTGGCCCAGGGCGGCCGGNCCGTCCAGGTGCAGGCCCTCGCCGTCCGGTCCNCGATGGGCCATGGCTCCGGTCATGCGGGAAAGCCAGTGCCGCCGGGTCTCCTCGGGCGGGAGTCCGGACGNGNCCGGCAACACGAAGCCGGCGATGCCGCACATGTCAGCGTTTTCCTTTCCAGTNGAGGCTGGCGTAGAAATCGAGGACGGCCTGGGTGTTGGTGGCCGGGTCGAACAGGACGGCCACGCGCTGCTTGCCGGCCTCGGCCATTTCCAGGGCACGGGTCCGGTCGGCGGTCATGGCCATGATGGCATCGGCCAGGGCCTCGGGATCGCGCTGGCGCACGAGCCGGCCGGTGACGCCGTCCTCGATCACCTCGGGGATGCCGCAGACGTCGGTGGCCACCACGGGCAGACGGTGGGACAGGGCTTCCATGATGACGTTGGGAATGCCGTCGCGGTCCCCGGAGGGGTGGACGACGCTTGGCATGATGAAGATGTCGCTGGCGGCGTAGAGTTCGCTCATGCGGTCGTGGGAGACGAAGCCGGGGAGAAAAACCCGGGCCCGCAGGCCGTGGATGCGGATGCGGCGCCGGATGATGGCCGTGGGCCAGGGCATGCCCGAGCCGACCAGGGTGAGCTGGTAGGGAAAGCCCCGCCGGGACAGGATGGCGCAGGCTTCCATGAGCACGTCGAAGCCCTTGGTGCGGCAGAACCGGCCCACGGCCAGCAGGCGGTAGGGCGGTTCCATGTGGACATGGGCGTTGTCGCGNCCGGTCAGGGTCAGGCTGTTGTAGATCTGGCGGATCTTGCCCGCGGCCTCNGGGGCCATGGCGCGCAGATAGGCGATGTTGGCCTTGTTGTTGGTATGGACGGCGGCGGCGGCCTGAAGTTTTTCCACCAAAGCGCCGTCCTGGGGATAGATGTCCCCGGCCCGGGCGGAAAAGGAAAAGGGGATGTCGGTCAGGCGCGAGGCCACCCAGGCGGCGGTGGCCGGACCGTTGGCCCAGCCGGCGTGGATGTGCTGGGTGCCGTCGGCGAGAAAGCGCCGGGCCAGGGTAAAGCCGGCCATCATGGCCCAGACGTTTTCGCCCGCCACTTCCAGGCAGCTCCAGCGACGCCAGGGGATGCCGGCCAGGATGCCGGCCACGACCAGGGGACGTCTGACGGCCCACCAGGCCAGGTCGCGGAAAAAACCGGGAATGGCCGGCGCGCCCAGGCGGGTCACGGTGTCGGCCACCCGGCGCATATCCGGGGAAAGATGTTTGCCGGCCTGGCCGTAGAGGGTATAGACCCGGAGCGGCATGCCGGCATCCGCGGCGTTTTGGACTTCCCGGAAGATGAAAGTCTCCGACGGCAGCGGATACCACAGCAGGATATAGGCAGTGTTGGGCAGGCTCAAATTCTTGCTCGCCGGGTTCCGGGACTGGGCGTTAGTGAACACCCGTTCATCTCTATCCATGGAACCCAATCCTGTAAAGCCGGGAGGCGTTAGCTGTGCAAACGGCTTGCGCGCGGCGCTCTGAAGCGCTACTTCTATGCTTGAGGTCTGCCCGGCCGGGCGGATTTCGAGACATGCGGCGGAGGCGGTGGGGTTTTCAAGGAGGCAACGGGCAACCGGGATTCGAGGTCGGTCATGGCGCAGACGAATATTTTGCTGGAAACGGGGACCAACGAGCTTGAGATCATCGAGTTCTATATCGATGAGGAAGTCGAGCCGGGGGCCAAGCCCTACCGGGCCCATTACGGGGTCAACGTGGCCAAGGTGCTGGAAATCATCCGGCTGCCCAAGGTGACGGGCATGCCCCAGACGCCGCATCCCTGCGTCATCGGCACCTTCAACCTGCGTTCCCGGGTCATTCCGCTGATCGATCTCAGCCTGTGGCTTGGCAAGCCCATGGCTCGCGACGAGACGACCAAGGTCATCGTCTCGGAGTTCAATAAGGTGATCAACGCCTTCATGGTCTCCGGGGTGACGCGCATCCACCGGCTGAGTTGGTCCGAGGTCGAGCCGCCCTCGGGCTATGTGGCCTCGTTCGCGGCCAACAATTTCACGGGCGTGGTCAAGTTCCCGGACCGCATCGTGCTTTTGCTCGACATGGAACAGATCATCTGGGACTTGAACCCCGCCTTGGCCATGAAGACCGAGCGGGAAAACGCCGCCGCCGCCATTCCCGAACCCGAACGTTCGGCCTACAAGACCCTGGTGGTGGACGACTCTAACTCCATCCGGCGCCTCATCGCCACCTATCTGGAAAAGGACGGCTTCGAGATAGTGCAGGACGTCAACGGGCAAAACGCCTGGCAGCGCCTGCTGGAATGGAAGGAGGCGGTGGTCAAGGACAATCAACCGCTGTCCTCCAACGTCAACCTCGTGGTGACCGATATCGAGATGCCCTCCATGGATGGCCACACCCTGTGCAAGAACATCAAGGACGATCCGGTGCTCAAGGAATTGCCGGTGATCCTTTTTTCCTCGCTGATCAACGACCAGCTCTACCACAAGGGCCTGTCCGTGGGGGCCGATGACCAGGTGACCAAGCCCGAGGTCGGCACCCTGGCCGAGCGCGCCAGACGGCTCATCGAAGAGCGACGGGGCTAGCGGCCTGCCCGGGGGACATTTTTTCGTGCCTCCGGGGCACGGGATGGTTGCGCGGTTGGCCAAAGGGCTTTAGGAAGCCTCAAGCGTCCGTTGCGGAGGGATGGCCGAGCGGTTNGTGAACACCCGTTCATCTCTATCCATGGAACCCAATCCTGTAAAGCCGGGAGGCGTTAGCTGTGCAAACGGCTTGCGCGCGGCGCTCTGAAGCGCTACTTCTATGCTTGGGGTCTGCCCGGCCGGGCGGATTCCGAGACATGCGGCGGAGGCGGTGGGGTTTTCAAGGAGGCAACGGGCAACCGGGATTCGAGGTCGGTCATGGCGCAGACGAATATTTTGCTGGAAACGGGGACCAACGAGCTTGAGATCATCGAGTTCTATATCGATGAGGAAGTCGAGCCAGGGGCCAAGCCCTACCGGGCCCATTACGGGGTCAACGTGGCCAAGGTGCTGGAAATCATCCGGCTGCCCAAGGTAACAGGCATGCCCCAGACGCCGCATCCATGCGTCATCGGCACCTTCAACCTGCGTTCCCGGGTCATTCCGCTGATCGATCTCAGCCTGTGGCTCGGCAAGCCCATGGCCCACGACGAGACGACCAAGGTCATCGTCTCGGAGTTCAATAAGGTGATCAACGCCTTCATGGTCTCCGGGGTGACGCGCATCCACCGGCTGAGTTGGTCCGAGGTCGAGCCGCCCTCGGGCTATGTGGCCTCGTTCGCGGCCAACAATTTCACGGGCGTGGTCAAGTTCCCGGACCGCATCGTGCTTTTGCTCGACATGGAACAGATCATCTGGGACTTGAACCCCGCCCTGGCCATGAAGACCGAGCGGGAAAACGCCGCCACCGCCATTCCCGAACCCGAACGTTCGGCCTACAAGACCCTGGTGGTGGACGACTCCAACTCCATCCGGCGCCTCATCGCCACCTATCTGGAAAAGGACGGCTTCGAGATAGTCCAGGACGTCAACGGGCAAAACGCCTGGCAGCGCCTGCTGGAATGGAAGGAGGCGGCGGTCAAGGACAATCAACCGCTGTCCTCCAACGTCAACCTCGTGGTGACCGATATCGAGATGCCCTCCATGGACGGCCACACCCTGTGCAAGAACATCAAGGACGATCCGGTGCTCAAGGAATTGCCGGTGATCCTTTTTTCCTCGCTGATCAACGACCAGCTCTACCACAAGGGCCTGTCCGTGGGGGCCGATGACCAGGTGACCAAGCCCGAGGTCGGCACCCTGGCCGAGCGCGCCAGACGGCTCATCGAAGAGCGACGGGGCTAGCGGCCTGCCCGGGGGACATTTTTTCGTGCCTCCGGGGCACGGGATGGTTGCGCGGTTGGCCAAAGGGCTTTAGGAAGCCTCAAGCGTCCGTTGCGGAGGGATGGCCGAGCGGTTGAAGGCGGTGGTCTTGAAAACCACTGGCGGGGCAACCTGTCCGGGGGTTCGAATCCCTCTCCCTCCGCCACTTGCCGTGGCTGCGGCCTTTCCGGTCCGTGCCGGTCCGGGATTTCCCCCGGGGACGCGAACCCGACGCCTTTGCTCCATTCCTGCGTCATGGGCGACACAACGCCGAAAATCCTGGCCGCTGCGGCGTGCAGGATGCCGACAGTGCGCCCTTTTGGCCTTGCGGACAGTCGCGCGGCAACCCACCGTTTCCACGTCCACTCGGCCGTGGCCAAGGTCCTTTCGGCCTGGGGCGGTTGCAGTGGGGATGCACGGCCGGCCTGCTCCATTCCCGTCTTGCTGCGCCGGCTTCAAATCGCGACCGAACAATGTGCGTTTGAACACGGTGTGTACCGACGCTTGCGGTCACGCCAGAAGGCCTGCTTGCCAAAAGCGGTGAATTCTCCTGTCCGGACACTGCCCGTTCGCCACTCTATCTGCTGCAATCGCACGCTTTTCCCGCCGACGACCACCGAATTTTATTTTTTGCTTTACGGTGGCCCATTTTGTCACTATGAAAAAAACCCCCTCAAATAGATTTCGTTTATTCGGAGTAGACCATGTGCCGCTTATTCGCCCTCAGCAGCCGGGACCCCGTGTCCCCCATGCGCGCCATCGACGCTCTCAATGTCATGAAGGAAGGTCACGACGGTTCCGGAGTGGGCCTTTTCCTCCATGGCCTTGGTGGCCCGCTCGGGGAGATGAAGGACGCGCCGATTCTCTCCGGCATCTTTACCGACACCGGGCTTAAACGCCTGGACACCTACATGGACGAACGGGGCTTCTTCGCCAAGTCCACCCTCGTCCTGGACCCCAAGACCAAACGGCCCGCCGGCACGCCCGCACGGGGCACCTACATGGCCCGGGCCTATGACGTACCGGCCGCCATCAAGGCCCTGCCCCAGGCCGAGCGCGAGCTCACCTACATGCTCATGCGGGTGGAGCTGCGCTCCATGGGCGCGGCTGACGAGGATATCCGGGTCTTTTCCTTCTGGCCGGACACGGTCATGGTGAAAGAGGTGGGCGATCCCCTGACCGTCGGCGAGTATCTGGGCCTGGACCGGCCCGAGCTCTACTGCCGCCATATCTTGGCCCAGGGGCGCCAGAACACCAACTACGCCATCAATCTCTACGCCTGCCATCCGTTTTTCATCCAGGGCGTATGCACCATGACCAACGGTGAGAACACGGCTTTCATCCCTATTAAGGAATACCTCGAATCCAGAGGGTTCCCGGGCTATGTCGGCTACCAGTCCGACTCGGAAGTCTTCACCCACATCATGCATTTCACGCTCAACAGGTTGCATCTGGGCATCGAGTACTACAAGCACATCATCACGCCGCTGTCCAACGCCGAGATGGAAGGCCACACCGATCGCGAGATGCTCGGGCGCATCAAGCAGACCTGCCGCAAGCTCATCATCGACGGCCCCAACTGCGTCATCGGCTGCCTGCCCGACGGCACCATGTTCATGGTCCAGGACCGCAAGAAGCTGCGCCCCGGCGTGGTCGGCGGCAAGTCCGGCCTGTTCGCCTTCTCCTCGGAAATCTGCGGCCTGGACGCCGCCATCCCCGACCGCGATCCGCATGCCGATTTTCAACCCATGCATCTGGACACGGCCATCGTGCGCCCCGAATGCCAAGAGGTCACCATATGGAATCAACTGCAGTCATTACCCCGTCCACACTAAGCGTCAACGATCTGCCTTGGCAGGTTGACTGGGACATCAACACCTGCGCCTTGTGCGGGCGTTGCACGTCCGTGTGCCCGGTCAACGCCATCGAGCTCGGGGTGTTCCGCAAACGCATCCTNAAGACCCCCGAAGCCNTGGCCAAACCGGGCAAGACGCGGTTTTCCATCTATTACGGCATCCGCCAGCGCACGGANCCGGCCTACCACTGNATCGGCTGCGCCATGTGCAACATGGTGTGCCCGAACAACGCCATCACCCCGCGCCTGCGCCCGGAAGCCACCACGCTCAAGTTCCACAACAACCGCGGTGGCGCGGCCCGGACCCGTGGCGGTCGCCGCAACGATTCGAACAGCCTGCTCGACCAGATCAAGTTCATCCGCATTTCCATGCTCACGGACCCGGCGCTGGACGCCGGCCGCCACGAGTTCGATCTGCGCACCCTGCTCGGTCGGGTCCAGTCCCCCGAATCCGGCCTGTCCGCCCTGGCCCATCACGACTGGGTGCCGCCGGTGCGCGAGATCTATCCTCTCATGATCGGCTCCATGTCGTTCGGCGCCCTGTCGCCCAACATGTGGGAAGGCCTGGTCATGGGCGTGACCTATTTGAACGAGGAGCTCGGCATGCCCGTGCGCATGGCCACGGGTGAGGGCGGNTGCCCGCCGCGNCTNNTGCGCTCGCGCTTCCTCAAGTACATGATNCTGCAGATNGCCTCGGGCTACTTCGGCTGGGACGAGATCATCAAAGCCATCCCGGAGATGAAGGAAGACCCCTGCGCCATCGAGATCAAGTACGGCCAGGGCGCCAAGCCCGGCGANGGCGGCCTGCTCATGTGGTACAAGGTCAACAAGCTCATCGCCGCCATTCGCGGCGTGCCGGCCGGNGTGTCNCTGCCGAGCCCGCCCACCCATCAGACCAAGTACTCCATCGAGGAGGCCGTGGCCAAGATGATCCAGTCCATGTCCATGGCCTGGGGATTCCGCGTGCCGGTCTACCCGAAGATCTCCGGCACCACCTCGTCCACCGCGGTGCTCAACAACCTCGTGCGCAATCCCTACGCGGCCGGACTCGCCATCGACGGTGAGGACGGCGGGACCGGCGCCGCCTATAACGTGTCCATGAACCACATGGGCCATCCCATCGCCAGCAACTTGCGCGACTGCTACCTGGCCCTGGTCCAGTCCGGCAAGCAGAACGAGATCCCGCTGATCGCCGGCGGCGGCATCGGCAAGAACGGCAATCTGGCCGCCAACGCCGCTGCCCTGATCATGCTCGGCGCCAGCGCCGTCCAGTCCGGCAAGTACATGATGCAGGCCGCGGCCGGCTGCCTCGGCTCCGAACGCGACCGGTGCAACGTGTGCAACATCGGCGTGTGCCCCAAGGGCATCACCTCCCAGGATCCGCGCCTGTACCGGCGCCTGGACCCGGAAAAGGTGGCCGAACGGCTCGTGGACGTCTTCCTGTCGTTCGACACGGAACTGCGCAAGATCGTCGCCCCCCTGGGCCGGTCCACCTCGCTGCCCACGGGCATGTCCGACGCCCTGGGGATCAGCGACTACCACGCCGCCGAGCGCCTCAAGATCAAGTACGTGGTCTAGGCCAGGGATTTCGAACCTCACGCAAAGGCAAGTATGCACATGGCACATGAAACCGTCACCATACACGGCATGGAAAACGGCCACCGGGTCGAGTCCCGCATCCTGGAGGAGCGCATCCAGCGAGCGGTGACCCAGGGCGCCCGCGACCTCGTCATCGAGGCCATGGGCCAGCACGGTCTGGGCGGCCGACTTTGGATATCCAAGGACGAACCCATTTCGGTGCGCATCACCGGTTCTCCGGGACAGCGCACGGGCGCCATGGCCTTTCCGGGCACCCACATCGAGGTCGATGGTCCGGCCTCGGACGATATCGGCTGGCTCAACGCCGGGGCCGAGATCGTGGTGCGCGGCAACGCCGGCAACGGCGCGGCCAACGCCATGGCCCAGGGCAAGATCATGATCGCCGGCAACATCGGTGCCCGCGGCATGACCATGACCAAGCAAAACCCCAAGTACCCGGCGCCGGAACTCTACGTGCTCGGCTCGGTGGGCGACTACTTCGCCGAGTTCATGGCCGGTGGTACGGCCGTGGTCTGCGGCTACGAGCCCCAGAATCCCGACAACGTGCTCGGCTACCGGCCCTGCGTGGGCATGGTCGGCGGCCGCATCTTCTTCCGGGGCCCGAACAAGGGCTTTTCCCTGGCCGATGCCAAGCTCGTGCCCATCGACGACNCCACCTACGACTGGCTCGTGGCCAATCTGAAGGCTTTCCTCGACGCCATCGGCCGGCCCGAACTGCTGCCCTCCCTGTCCACGCGCGAGGACTGGCAGCTGCTCNCCGCCCGCAGCCCCTTTGAGAAAACCGGCAAGGCNCGCCGGCCCATCGGGGATTTCCACCGTGCGGTCTGGGACGCCGAGCTGGGACGCGGCGGNCTGATCGGCGATCTCGTGGANNCCGACCGCAGCCCCATTCCGCTCATCGTCANCGGCGAAATGCGCCGGTTCGTGCCGGTCTGGGAAAACCGCAAATACGTTTCCCCCTGCCAGGCGAGCTGCCCCACCGGTATCCCGGTCCAGCAGCGCTGGCAGCTCGTGCGCGACGGCCTGATGGACGAAGCCATCGACCTGGCGCTCGCCTACACGCCGTTCCCGGCCACGGTCTGCGGCTACCTGTGTCCGCACCTGTGCATGCAGGGTTGCACGCGCAATGTCGGCCACATGATGCCGCTCGACACCTCCATCCTCGGCAAGACCGACGTCAAGGCCGACCACATGCCCCAGTTGCCGACCCTGTCCGGCAAGCGGGTGGCGGTCATCGGCGGCGGNCCGGCCGGCATGTCCGTGGCTTGGCAGCTGCGTCTGGCCGGCCACGANGCCGTCATCTACGACCTGTCCGAAAAGCTCGGCGGCAAGATCACGGCGGCCATTCCGGAAAGCCGCATCCCCAAAGAGGTGCTTGAGGCCGAAATCGAGCGCGCCCAGAAGATCTTGCCCCATATCCAGCTTAAAAAGGCCATCAGCTCCGAGGAATTCGCCCAGATCGTGACCGATTACGACTTCACGGTCCTGGCCATGGGCGCCAACATTCCCCGCATGCTGCCCGTGCCCGGCAAGGAGCTGGCCACACCCGCCCTGACCTTCCTCAAGCAGGCCAAGAAGGACGAGGCCAAGGTCGGCAAGAACGTGGTCATCATCGGCGCCGGCAACGTGGGCTGCGACGTGGCCACCGAGGCTGCCCGCCTGGGCGCCACCTCCATCACCCTCATCGACATCCAGAAGCCGGCCGCCTTCGGCAAGGAAAAAAAGGATGCCGAGGCCATCGGCGCCATCTTCAAGTGGCCCTGCTTCACCAAGGAGATCACGGCCGAGGGCGTGGTGCTCCAGACCGGCGAGCTGCTGCCCGCTGAGACGGTCGTGCTGTCGGTCGGCGATGTGCCGGATACGGGCATCCTCGACGGCACCGTGGCCACCGAGCGCGGCTACGTGAAGGTCAACGACATCTATCAGACCACCAACCCCAAGGTCTTCGCCATCGGCGACCTCGTGCGCCCGGGCCTGCTCACCCAGGCCATCGGCATGGGGCGGGCCGCGGCCCAGGCCATTGTGGATATCTTCTCCGGCAAGCGCCCCCATACCGACACCCGGGAGCGCATTGCCTACAATCGGGCCAAGCTCGAATACTTCGACCCCCGGCTCATGGATCTTAACGATCTGGAAAGCTGCGCCAGCCAGTGTTCGTCCTGCGGCGCCTGCCGCGACTGCGGCCAGTGCGCCATGATCTGCCCGACCGGGGCGATCTCGCGCGTGCAGCTCGAGGGTAAGGAGTTCGAAATGGTCTCCGATCCCGACAAGTGCATCGGCTGCGGCTTCTGCGCCAATGCCTGCCCGTGCGGCGTCTGGAGCTACGTGCCGAATACGCCCCTCGAATAACCGCTTCCGGCCCTTGGGGCCGACGGAGCAGTGCACTAAAGGGCCGCTTCCTGGGAAGCGGCCCTTTTTTTGTGCGCGGGGGCGTTTTGGGGGAAGGGCGGCGGCCCCGGTTGGGACCACTGCACACGTAGTCGGAGGAGGCGCCTCCGGCGGCCAAAGGGCTCGCGCCCTTTGGAATCCCGTGAGGATTTGAGGCGGTTGTCCTTTCAGGCTCGGGGCAACGAAAGGTTTCTCGGGAATTGTGCGCGGTCTCCGGTTGGGGCCATGGCGCCATGGCCCGGCGCCTTGCCGTCACCGCACGCAGTGAAAACGAGGAAGGACTTCCGGCGGGCACGGTCCTTTGGCCGCCGGAGGCAGGGCTTGCGACGCATGCTGGGGTGGTTTCCCCCGGTGCAATGGTACGGCAGGACTTGTCCACACCGGAATTTCGCGTTTTGAGGATCGCGCCGGGCAGGGAGAGGAGGTGGCTTCCCGGAGGGTGGTTCACGGAACAAGGGATGGCGGCTGCGGGCGAGTCCGCTGCGTTTCGGGTGGAGAAGGGATGTGAAATGCGTCTTTTAGGCCCTAAATGACTGTAACAAAGCGTATTGCCACTCTTGCTGGACAGGTGTTGGCCAAGGTCGGCCACGGTGCGCCAAGAAGCTGCGACGCCACGCGCTGGCGCAATCACGGAAAAAGCGGAACGCAAGATGGTGTGAAAGAAAAAATGGCGATCACGCCAGGTGTTTTCGACGTGATCTGCTCGATTCGCGAACATCCAGGCAGGACCTGTTCCAAATCGGGACGCCGGCTTCAGGCGATCCGGACCGGCCACGCTGCTGTTTTGCCCCGGCGCAATAGGCCCTTGCCGCGGCGTTACCCCGTTATCCCAGGCGCTTTCCGAGGCGAAACGTCCGTATGCCCGTCCTGCCTGGCTTTGCGGCCAGGGCCGGTATCGTCGCCTGCCTCCTGCTCGCGTGCGAAGCCCCTTTTGAGGGCCTAAGCAACCGTATCAAGGGATTTTTGTCGCTGCGGCACGGTCAGTGCAAGACGGCATAACCGAACACCGCCTTGTGTTTGATAAGCGCGTGGCCAAGCCAGGTCATAGGGAATGTCCCGGGCGCGAAGCGGTGAGCCGACATGTGCGTAGACCGACATGGATGTATCGACCCCATCTCCTTCAGATCCCGTAGTAAACCCGAGGCCCGCTGACCGCTCCATGGGGACGGATGGCGCTCGGGATGCGAAATCCCCCGAACGTGCAGGGATCGCCCGCGCGGACACGACGCTACGCCCGCACACAAAATCCGACAGAGGAGGTTTTCTCATGGCTTGTTGCGACAATAT
>JGI20225J20221_1000151_pt1 | contig 28602 bp, 15 predicted proteins | sample BioMet4_FD_20221 | JGI IMG/M metagenome (IMG submission 20221)
CCGTCGGGCTACAGGGCAAAGTCCTTCGCCGCGAGGGCCGTCAGCTTCAAAAATATGGCTACATTGCCCGCGATGGATTTTTCAAGATAGTCGGTGCGCACCTTATCCACGGGGCGGTGGCAATAGTATTCCTGCATGCCGGAGTACCCGATGGAGGGGATTTTGTAGCGCACATGCGTTACCGGCAGGTCTGTGCCAAAGTCCCAGTAGCGCCACTTTACCGGCTGCCCCACCGACTCGAGCGCGGCGGCGCAGGCCTGCGCCACTGGGTGGCTCTGCTCAAGCTTGTAGGCTTCCTTCTGGTTGGGCAGGGTTACGGCCTTGCCCGTGTAGGTCACGCGCTCCTGCGCCGCCACCGCAACGGTCGCCTTGAATTCCGGGTCGGTTGACGCAATCTCATCAATGACGCGCTGTATCTGCGCAATGCACGATTCCGGGCTTTCCTGTGGCGGAAAGCGCCGGTCGTACGTGATCACGCACCTGTCGGGCACAATGCACATGGCCCCCGGCGAGCAACTGATGACCGTAAGGGCTATGCTTGAGTCGCCAAGGTCGGCATCGTGCAGGGCTTCGGCCTTGACCACTTCTTCGACCCTGTCGATAAACCTGGTAGCCTTGTTGACGGCATTGACGCCGAGCCACGGGGCGCTGCCGTGCGAGGTGACGCCCTGCACTGTCACCTTGATTTCCACGCGTCCGCGATGCCCCAGAGCCAGCTTGAGGCTGGTGGCCTCGCACGAGACGCAGGCGCTGGGCTTGATGCCGCGCGCGGGAAAGGTCTCTTCCAGCAGTTTGATCATGCCCAGCATTTCTGCCGATTCTTCAAACACCACCATGGTCATGACAAAGTCGCCCTTGACAGGTACGCCCTTGCGGCGCAGGCCCAGCAGGGCCGCTCCGGCATAGACGGCCGCAGCGCCGCCGCCCTTGACGTCCGCCGCCGCGCGACCGTGAATGACCTCGGCGTCTTCCTCGGCGGTCATGTCCTGATTGTACATGCTGTTGGTGTCCACAGCGCCGCCGTAGGGGTCGTAGCCCCCCCACTCGCTGTAGTCGCCGGGGTGCACATGATCAAGGTGGCCGTTATACATGATGGCCGGGCCGGGCACATCGCCCTTGACGATGCCCATCACATTGCCCCAGGCGTCGCGAAACACTTCGTCGTAGCCGAGCTTTTCCATCTCGGCCAGATAAAGGTCGGCAACGCCTTTTTCCTCGCCCGAAAGGGCGGGCACGCGCAACAGCCGCTGGCAAAAATCCACCATCTGCGGTTTGAGCTCCGCAGCCAGCTTTTGCAATTCTTCGCTCATCGTTTCCCCACATGCGTTGGTTGCGCATCAGCACGCCGGTCCTGCGCGCTGAGGTGTTGCGGTTCGCTGCGGGCAGTATCTGGCTGCCCGCAGCGCAGGGTTAGCCTAACGCAGCCTTGAGCACTGCAAGCAGATCGTCTTTTTCGGGGCGGACAAGGCAGTTGCCGATGTTGCCAGCCTTGCTGGCCTTTTCCGCGTAATGAGAGAGTTCTTCGGGGGTGAGCGTTTCACGCTTGCCCATCAGCCCGCCGAGCAGGGCGGCAAAATCGGCCACATCCGCAAGCCCCATGCAGGCCAGAATGTTCTGGACGCGCCCGGCCGCATGTTTGGCCGTAAACGCCAGAAATTCCGGCAGCAGCAGGCCGTTGGCCCGGCCATGATCAATATTTTTGTAGTAGGTGAGCGAATAGCCCATGGCGTGCACCGCCGTGGTGCCTGTATTGGCAATAACCATGCCCGCCAGGGTTGAGGCGCAGAGCAGGTCGGCCCTGTTTTGCACGCTGAGCGTGCCCTCGCGCATGGGGCCAAAGCAGCCTGCCAGCATTTCAATGCTCTGCCGCGCCATGCCGTCGCTTATGGCCGAGGCGCGTACGGAAAGCATGCCCTCAACCGCGTGCGAAAGCGCGTCGATGGCGGTGTTGACGGTGACGGTCTGGGACAGGCCGCTCATGTAGCGCGGGTCGAGATACGCCAACCGGGGAAAGATCAACGGATTGGCGATGGATGTCTTGGTCTCTGCCGCGTCGTTGGTCAGGATGGAGTACTGCGTCACTTCCGAGCCGGTGCCGGCGGTGGTGGGCACGGCCACGACAGGGTAGGCCGCCGTATAGGCTGTGCTGAATATGGCGGCAGGGTCCACGGCTTCGTCCCGCGCTGCAAGCAGGGCCATGGCCTTGCCCGCATCCATGGGAGACCCGCCCCCGATGGCCAGCACAAAGTCGCACTTGCCCTCCCGCATGGCGGCAGCGCCTTCAAAGGCGCACTGTACCGTGGGGTTGCTCATGACCTTGTCAAACAGCACGTATCCCTGCCCGTTGAGCGCCAGCGCCCTGAGGGCGTCGTCCAGCGAGCCGTTGGCGCGGGCGGAATGCCTGCCGGTAACAATAAGGGCCTTTTTGCCCATTTCTTTAAGCGCTGCCGCGCTTTCCACAAGGCAGCCCTCGCCCGCGACAACGCGCGTGGGCATGGAGTAGGCGAATTTCATCAGTAGGGTCCTTTATTTGCCGATTTGCTGGTCGACCGTGGTCAGCACTTCGTCAACCTTTGCCAGCTCCTCGGCAAGCTGTTCTGCGGTGATGATGAGCGGAGGCGCAATAAGGAACATGTTTTCGTGGCTGTAGGTCATAAAGCCCCTGGCCGCAAGTGCGCCGACGATCTTTTTCATCACGCCCTCGGGGTCTTTGCCGTAGGGTACCAGCGGCTCCTTGGTGGCGCGGTCTTTTACCAGCTCCACGGCGGCAAACAGACCGATTGCGCGCACGTCGCCCACGCAGGGGTGCTTGGCCTTAAAGCCATTGAGGGTGGCGGCAAGCTCCGCGCCGCGCGCGGTCACGTTGGCAAGGATGTTGTGTTCCTTGTAATAGTTTACACAGGCAAGGCCCGCAGCGCAGGCAAGAGGGTGGCCGCTATAGGTCAGGCCGCACGAAAGCAGGTTGTCGTCAAAGAACTCGGCAATGGCCTTGGAAACAGCCACGCCGCCCAGGGGTACGTAGCCGCAGGTAACGCCCTTGGCAAAGCTGACCATGTCTGGTTTGACGTCAAAGTTTTCAAAGCCGAACATTTTGCCCGTGCGGCCAAAGCCCGTCATGACCTCGTCGCAGATCATCATGATGCCGAACTCGTCGCAGATTTTGCGCACGCCGGGCATGTAGCCCGCCGGGGGGATGATGACGCCGTTGGAGCCAGTGACGGTCTCCATCACAATCGCCGCCACGGTGGCGGGGTTTTCGTAAATAATCTGCTCGCGCAGCTTGCCGAGGTAAAATTCCGTGGCTTCGGCCTCGGAGGCAAAATTGATTTTTTCGCGGTAGATGTAGGGATCAAAAAACTTCACAAAGCCGGGGATGCCGGGTTCAAGGGCGTAGCGGCGGGGTTCGCCGGTGAGGTTGCCTGCGCCGAATGTTGAGCCGTGGTAGCTGCGGTAGCGCGAAAATACCTTGGTGCGGCCGGTGAACATGCGGGCCATTTTGACGGCGTTTTCGTTGGCGTCAGCGCCTGCGTTGGTAAAAAACACCTTGCCGATGTTGTCGGGCATCAGGCTGACCAGCAGTTTGGCCAGCTCGCCACGGGGTTCGCTGCCGTACGAGGGCGAGATGTAGCAGCAGGTTTCGGCCTGCTTTTTGATGGCGTCGATGATGGCCTTGTTGCCGTGCCCAAGGTTCATGTTCACGAGCTGGCTCGACATGTCGGTGTAGCGTTTGCCGGCTGTATCCCAAATATATATGCCTTCGGTCTTTTCAATGGCGATGGGGTTCAGGCCCTTCTGCTTTGACCAGGACTGAAGATTGTAGGTGGTGTGGTTGGTCTTGATGGAAGATTCTGACATGGTGCTGCTCCTGGCTGTTCCGCGCCTTTACGCAAAACAGGATATGATATGAACCGGCCCGCCGCAGGGCGTGCTGGAAGGTACGCACGGTTAACGCAATATCAGGCCCGGTTGACCGGCTCTGAAGGAAAAACTGGTTTAAGCGCCCGCTCAAGCGCATACGACACGCGCATGGCGGTCAGGTCGTCATACTTGGCCGCCACAACGGATATGCCGACGGGCAGGCCCTGCGCGTCAAACCCGCACGGTACGGAAGAGGCGGGCTGCTGCGTCATGTTGAAAGGATAGGTGAACGGCGTCCACGAAACCCAGTTGCCGTTGGGGTCGCCAACCGGATTGTTGCGTCCGGCCTCAAAGGCGGTGATGGGCAGGGCGGGCGTCAGCAGCACGTCGTAATGCTGGTGAAAGCGGGCCATGGTTTCGGCAAGTACGGACCGGGCCTCGGTAGCCTTGAGGTAGGCAACGGCAGAGATGGACTGCCCCTGCTCGCCAATGGCCACCAGGCCGGGATCCATGCGCTTTTTCATCTCGTCCGTAACGCCGGCAAGTATCTTTGCCGCCCCTGCGAACCACAGGGTATTAAAGCTGTCCACCGGGTCGGCAAAGCCGGGATCGGTCTGCTCGACCACCGCGCCCAGCGTTTCAAGCAGGGCGACGGCCCTGTCCACGGCCTGCCGTACCTCGGGGTGCACCTGCACATAGCCGAGGGTCGGGCTGTAGGCGGCCTTGAGGCCCGCGAGCGGCTTTTCGAGGTCGCTTGTCCAGTCGGCGGGAAAGCCCCAACCCTGGTACGAATCGCGGCTGTCGGGACGCGCGGTTACGTTCAGCATCAGGGCCGCGTCAGCAACGCTGCGGCTGATTGCGCCCATGTGCGAAAGCGTGGTCATGGCGCTGGCAGGCCATTGGGGAATAAAGCCAAAACTGGGCTTCATGCCGAATACGCCGCAAAAACCGGCGGGAATCCGTATGGAGCCGCCCGCGTCGGATCCCTGGTGCAGCGCGCCCATGTTCAGGGCCGCAGCCACCGCCGCGCCTCCGGACGAACCGCCCGACGTGCGCCCGGTATTCCATGGGTTGCGGGTGATGCCGCTGACGGGGTTGTCGGTAACGCCCTTCCAGCCAAATTCGGGCGTAGCCGTTTTGCCCAACAGCACGGCCCCGGCCTCGCGCATACGCTGCGTAAAGGGCGCGTCCACGCCGGGGTTTGCGTTGGGATCGACGGTAAGAGACCCTTTGTGCGTGGGCATGCCAGCCGCCAGCGTCAGATCCTTGATGGACGACGGCACGCCGTCGATGGGGCTGAGGGGGCTGTTTTTCATAAAGCGTTGTTCCGCCCCGCGTGCAGCAGCAAGCGCTCCCTGCTCGTCCACATGGCAAAACGCGTTGACGTGCTCGTTAAACCGGGCAATGCGCCCCAGCGAAGCCTTGGCGGCTTCAACCGGCGAAAGCTTTTTTTGTCTGAAAAGCTTTCCCAGTTCCACTGCCGACATTTCGCCGGGGTCGTCCGCATGTGACATGACTGAATCCTCCTTTCAAAGGGTCATGGTTCAGGCGCCGATGGCCAGGTAACGGTCTCGCACGCTGAGGTCATTGGCAAATTCATGGGCGCTGCCGCTGTAGACGATGCGTCCCTCTTCAAGAATATAGTGGCGGTCGGCCAGCTTCTGGCACATGTTCAGGTTCTGCTCCACCAGCAGTACCGACATGCCGCTCTGCTTGATTTTGATCAGGCCTTTTAAAATTTCGTCCACGATAACGGGGGCAAGGCCTTCGGTTGGTTCGTCGAGCAGCAGCAGCCAGGGGTTTGTGAGCAGGCCGCGCGCTATGGAGAGCATCTGCTGCTCGCCGCCCGAAAGGGCGTTGCCGCCGTTTTTGCGGCGCTCGTACAGGCGGGGAAAAAAGTCGTAGATTTTCGTCATATTCCAGGGGCCGGGCCGCACGGCGATGGCGAGGTTTTCCTCCACCGACAGCATGCCAAAGATGCCCCTGTTTTCCGGCACCAGCGAAATACCCGCCCGGGCGATCTCATAGATGGGCTTGCCCACAAGCTCTTTGCCCATAAAGGTGATGGAGCCGGAGACAGGCCGCACTACGCCCGCGATGGACTTGAGCGTGGTGGTTTTGCCAGCGCCGTTGCGTCCCAGCAGGGTGACCAGCTCGCCGTCGCCCACGGTAAGGCTGACATCCTCGAGGATGCGGCTCTTGCCGTAACAGGAACAGATGGATGATACGGTCAGCATCAGGCGGCCTCTCCCAGATAGGCTTCGCGTACGCGGCTGTCGGCGCGCACCAGTTCGGGCTTTCCTTCCACAAGCACGCTGCCCCGGCTCATGACGGTCACCATGTCGCTGATGGACATGACAATGTTCATGTTGTGCTCGATGAGCATGACGCCGTAGTCCTTGCCCAGATCGGCAATGAGGTTCGTCATGAGCGGGATGTCGTCCACGCCCATGCCCGCCGTGGGTTCGTCGAGCAGAAGCAGTTTTGGCTCGCCGCACAGGGCCATGCCCACCTCAAGGATGCGCTGCTGCCCGTGCGAAAGGTCGCCCGCAGCCGCGTTGGCCCGGTTGGTCAGGCCCAGGCGTTCCATGACCGAATCGGCCATTTCAAGGTGCCTGCGTCCAGACTGCAGCGAGCGCCAGAACACCAACGCGCTGTTGCCGTCGCGCCCCTGCGAGGCCAGACGCAGGTTTTCGCGCACCGAGAGGTTCTGGAACAGGCTTGTAATCTGAAACGAGCGCGTCATGCCGCAGCTTACCCGCGCGTCGGGCGACTTGTGCGTGATGTCCGCTCCGTTAAACACGATGTGACCGCCAGTGGGACGCCTGCCGCCGGTAAGACAGTGAAAAAGCGAAGTCTTGCCCGCGCCGTTGGGGCCGATGATGGAATGGATGGTTCTGTTGCCGACCTGCAGGTTGACGTTGTCCACAGCCTTGAAACCGCCATAGGAAAGGCTGAGGTTTTCCGTTTTGAGAATATAGTCGCTCATTCCTGTTCTCCTTTGCCGGGGGCGGCGGTGTCGTCGGGGGTGATGGCGTCGGTCTGCGCCGGAGCGCGTTTTTTTGTGCAAAGGCGCTGCATCAGGGCCTCCAGCCCGCTCCACAGGCCGCCGCGCAAAAACAGCACCACAGCGATAAGCCCGCCGCCCATAAGGATCATCCAGCGGGGCCAGATGCTTGAAAGCAGGTCGGCCAGAATAACCCACGAGCCAGCGCCCAGCAGCGAGCCAAACAGCGAGCCCGTGCCGCCGATGACGGTCATGATGACAATGTGTTCGGACATGGCCATCTGGATGTTTTCCAGCGGAACAAAGTGCAGCTGCATGGCGTACAGGCCGCCCGCCAGCGACGTAACCGCGCCGGAAAGAGCAAATGCCAGCATTTTGAAGCGCCGCGCGTCATACCCCACGGCATAGGCTCTGGTTTCGTTTTCGCGTATGGCGATCAACGTGCTGCCAAAGGGCGAGGCAATGACGCGTCTGGCAGCGATAAAGACCAGCAGAAAAAGCACTGCCACAAAGGCGTAATAGGCCATGCCGCCGTTGAGGTCGGCCAGCGTGACGCCAAAAAGCGCCAGCGGCGGGCGGGGAACGTTGAGCAGGCCGTTGTCGCCGCCCGTCCAGTCTGAAAGCGTGTAGGCCAAAAAGTACCCGGTCTGGCTGAAGGCCAGGGTCATCATGACAAAGTAGATGCCCACGCGGCGTATGGCCATGGCCCCTACAAAGGCGGCAATGACCGCCCCGNAGCACATGGCCGCCAGCAGGGCCGCCAGCAGGCTGAAGTGGGCGTGCATCATGGTGAGCGCGGCGACGTAAGAACCCGCGCCAAAAAACAGCCCCTGCCCGAACGAAAGCAGCCCTCCGTAGCCCAGCAGCAGGTTGCAGGCCAGCACGGCCATGGCAAAGATGAGTATTTCTGTCGCCAAAGTGGAGGAGGGCAGCGCCAGCGGCATGAGTATCAGGACAACGGCGACGGCCAGGGTGGGGCCTCCAAGCAAACCATTACGTGCGTTCATGCTACGCCCTCCCGAAGAGCCCATGAGGCCTGAGCAAAATAACGGCGGCCATGGCCCCGTAAATCATGAGGCTCGCGCCTTCGGGCCAGATGGTGCTCATGAGGCTTTGCACCAGCCCCACCAGCAGGCCGCCCAGCAACGCCCCCACAAAGGACCCCATGCCGCCGATAACCACAACCACAAAGGCGATGCCCAGGACCTCCGGCCCCATAAAGGGGTGTACGCCGCGTATGGGCGCGGCCAGTATGCCGGCCAGCCCGGCCAGACCCACGCCCAGGGCAAAAGTCCAGCCAAACAGGCGGTGAATGTTTGTGCCCAGCAGGGCCACCATCTCGGCATTTTCGCTGCCCGCGCGCACCAGACCGCCAAAGCGGGTACGCTCAAGCATGTACCAGAGCGCAAAGCCAATAACGACCGTAAACGCGATGAGAAACAGCCGGTAGGTGGGGTAGGCGAACGACCCGAAAATGATCACGCCCTGCAACCCAGCGGGGACGGGAATGTTTTTGCCCACGGGCCCCCAGATCATGATGGAAAGTTCCTGCAGAATTAGGGCGATGCCCACTGTTACAAGAATGTGGAAGGTGTGCGGCAGGTGATAGATGCGGTGGATAAGCACCTTTTCCGCCAGCCATGCAAGGGTGCTCACCACAGGCGGGCCAAGGATAAGGGCTATCCAGAAGTTGCCGGTCGCTTCCACAAGCGAATAGCAAAAGTAGCCGCCCAGCATGAAAAACGCGCCGTGAGCGAAGTTGACGAAGTTCAGCAGACCAAAAATGATGGTCAGCCCGGCTGAGATGAGAAAGTAAATCATCCCCAGGCCCAGCCCGTTGAGAATCTGAAAAAGGTACAGCATTGGTAGAAACTCCGCTCCAGTGCGGGGCCTGCGCGGTCGCGCAGGCCCGTGGAAAAAAGAGCCTTAGGACATCTTGCACATGATTGCGTCGCCTTCGGGGAAGGACTTGCCGGAGCTGATCACCTCGGCCAGATCGTCCGCATCCTTCATCTTTGATTTGGGCTTGCCGCGCAGCAGGTAGTAGTCCTTGATGACCTGGTGGTCAGCCGCGCGCACGGTTTCCTTGCCGGTGGGGCCTTCATAGACCATGCCTTCCATGGCCTTGGCCACGGCCCGGCCATCTTCGGCGCTGCCAACCTTGGCAATGGCGTCCAGAATGATTTTGGTACCCGCATAGTCGGCTGCGAGGGGATAATTGGGGTTGATGCCGTATACTTCGCGTACGCGTTTGACCAGCTCGTCGTTGCAGGGGTTGTGCACCTGGTGCCAGTACTGCGCGCCCAGATAGACGCCGTCCAGAAGGTCGGGGCCCAGCGACTGGAACCAGTCAAGACCGGCGGTCCAGGCCATGAGGATGGTCATCTTGCTCTTGAGGCCAAAGTTGGCCGCCTGACGCAGACAACTGGCTCCATTGCCGCCAAAGCCCAGCAACAGCAGCACGTCGGGCTTTGCCGCCATGGCGTTGGTGAGATAGCCGGAGTATTCCTGCTCCTGGGTGGAGTGGTAGCTGTTGCCCACATGCTCGATGCCCAGCTCGGCAAACAGGTTTTTGGCAGCCGTAAGCAGGGCCTCGCCAAAAACGTACTGGGGCGTGATGGTGTACCAGCGCTTGGCGCTGGGGTTGGCTTCAAAAACAGGGCGCACTGTCTGCTGGATGGCCCCGTAGGTGGGCACTGTCCAGCGGAATGTGGCGCGGTTGCACTCGGTGGAGGTAATTTCGTCCGCACCGGCAGGCGTAATAAATACGCCCGCGCCCTTGTCCACTTCCTTGCCCACGGCAAGCGCGGTGGAGGAGAGTGTGCAACCGCAAAAATATTTGGCGTTCTGCTGCTGTATAGCCTCCTGCACCTTGCGTACCGCGCGGCCGGGGTTGCCCTCCGTATCAATGGTCACATACTTGGGGGCAGCCCCCAAAAGCGGGCCAAAGTCGCTGACGGCAAGACGCGAGCCTTTTTCGGCAAAGTCGCCGTAGCTGGCAAAGGGGCCGGACATGGATTTGAGCCCGTACAGGGTGACAGGGTCGGCAGCAAAGCTCCGGCTAACGAGAGAGGGCATGAGCATCATTGACGTTGCAGCCAGCCCGGACTTCAAAAAATAACGCCTGTTCATCGGTTGCTCCAGTAGGGTTGTGGTTCCGGCCTAAAAATGCCCAGTGTCTGCCGGAGAAGTTAGCCTGAAGAAGCAATTAGCGAGCCAATACAGCGAAGTGGGCTATTTTTATCTATAATTTGCCGTAATTTATTGCTTTATTTTTTTGTTGGCGCAGCGGTGAGAGATATGGCATCTGGCTGTTTTGATACAAATTTGTATTTTAATCCGCAAAGATAACAAAAATGTTTTGAATAGTCGCGATTTGGTTGGGCTGGTCAATCAAACAACGGTTGGCAGGCCTGCCAGACTGCGCGCTTTTTTTACCAGTGCCCGGTGGCGGTGTTTCTTTGCAAAAAAGCGGTGTTGTTGGCGACAATTTTGTATTGTTGTATGACTTGACTGCTCATGCGCCCATGGTGGTGAGGATGAGCAGTGCGCCGGGGTGCGGGGGTTGGGAGCAGGAGCTCCCGGTTGGCAGGCAAAATACAAAGCCCGCCAGATGACCTGCCTGGCGGGCTTGTGCGAACCCTGTCGGTTTCGCGCGGATGCTCAAGGTTTATACTTAAGGGGTGGTGAAAAGCCAGCGCGGCTCAGGGCCGGGCAAGGAGTCCCTGCAGGGAGCCATGCCCAGCTGCGCGCACGTAGTTTTCAAACACATCAACGGGCTGGGGCTGGCTGAACAGGTAGCCCTGAAACATCTGGCAGCCAAGGGTTTGCAAAAAATCTATCTGTTCCCTGGTTTCAACCCCTTCTGCTATGGTCTCAAGACCAAGGCTGCCCGCAAGTGTCATGATGGTGCCCGCGATGGCGGCATCGTCAGGGTCGTCGAGCAGGTTCATGACAAAGTATTTGTCGATCTTGAGCTGATCAATCGGCAGCCGTTTTAAAAAGGCCAGCGATGAATACCCCGTGCCGAAATCATCCAGTGAAAAGGTGATGCCGAGCCTTTTTAGGTCGTTCATCTTGCCAATAATTTCGTCCACGTTGGTTGAAAGCTGGCTTTCGGTAAGCTCGATTTTAAGCTTGTAGGGTTCAACGCCGTAGCGCTCGACAGCGTTGGCCACAGACTGAACAAAGTGCGGCTCGCAAAACTGCCGTGCGCTTACGTTAACCGCCATGGTCAGGTGCGAAAAACGGGGCTCGTCAGACCACAGGGCCAGCTGGGCGCAGGCCATCTGCAAGACCCAGTCGCCAATGACGACAATCAAGCCGTTTTCTTCCGCCATCTTGATAAACTCGTTTGGCATGACCATGCCTCGCCGGGGGTGGTTCCAGCGCAGCAGGGCTTCTGTGCCTACTATCCGCCCATCGGCTGCAACCTGCGGCTGATGGTACAGTAAAAATTGCGACAGGTTCATGGCGGCATCCTTCAGGTCGCACTCCATGGCGTTGCGTTCCATCATGGCCGTTTGCAACAGCGGATCAAAGAAAACCGCTGTGTCTTTTCCCCGTTCTTTGGCCAGGTACATGGCAAGATCGGCCTGCTTGAGCAGGTCGTCCACCGAGACTGGTTTGTTGCCAAAGAGGGTAAGCCCGATGCTGCCTGAACAGCGGTAATTGATGGTATCAAGCTGCAGCGGCAGCCGCATGGCGCTGAGAATTTTTTTGCTGATGACCTCTGCCTGGGCTGCGGCGGTGGGCATGTCTTCAGAAAGATTGAGCGACAGCAGCACAAATTCGTCGCCGCCAAACCGGGCCACCGTATCGCCCTCGCGCACCACTGACTTGAGCCGCGCCGCTACCTGCTGCAGCACCTTGTCGCCGTGGTCGTGCCCCAGCGTATCGTTGATTGATTTAAAATCATCAATATCCACAAAAAACAGGGCGTGCAGGCAGGCCTGACGCTGACATGCCGCAATGGCCTGCCTGACATGGTCAACCATCAGCGCCCTGTTGGCCAGCCCGGTGAGCTGGTCATAAAACGCCAGCTTGTTTATCTCCTGCTCCTTGAGCACCAGCGAGGTCACATTCTTGGCAACAACGGCATAGCCTTTGTTTTGCCCGCGACAGTCGTAGAGAGTCTCGCTCACAGGCTGGACAAAGTACGGTTTTTCTTCTGTGCCCATGTCGATGATGCTGCTTCGGGGCAACTTGGGGGCGAGGGTCAACTGCTCTATGGGGCAATCGATCGAGCCGCAGGCGCTGGAGTTGAAACAGTCGTAGCAGAACTTTCCGCTAAACAGTTCGAACGGCTTTTTGAGCAGCAGCTCTGTGGCCTTGTTGGCAATGGTTATTCTGCGGCTTTTATCGATGCCGAAAATGGGGTCAGGGACAGCGTTGATAAGATTTTTGTATTCTTCAATTTCGCTCATCACGGCTTCGATATTGTCCATAAGCCGGTTAAACATTTTTGCCAGCCGCCCAATTTCATCCTTTGGGGTGTCCTTAAGGCGTTTGGTCAGTATTGCGCCATCTTCTGCAATGCTGTTGAGGGCCAGCATCATCTCGTGCACAGGCGACAGCACGGCAAACCCCAGCACAAAATAGGCAACAACAATGGGGACAATGAGCAGAAAAATAAATGAGGCCAGAAGCATCATGCCCGCTTTGAAAATAATGTCCTGCTGCTCGGTCAGGTCTGTGGAAAAAATAAAGGTCCCTATCTGTTCGCCTTTGCAATCCTTAACCGGAACACCCGTAATGAGCAGGTTGCCCACCACCTTCCAGCTTGAGCAGTCCACCACAGAATCCAGAAATTCCGTACTGATAAGGCGTTCAATAATGCCTGCTGCGGTTCCTCTGACGAGCACATAGTGGTCGTTGACGGTAGGGTAAGCGCCGGTATCCTGAAGTTGGGTCGCGATGGAGCGCTTGGCGGGGTTCATGTACAGCAGGGTGTTTTCGCCCTTGCCGGACCCTAGGCTCTCCATCAGCGGGTTAAAGGGAACCAGCGTTTCTACTGAACCAAGGTGCTCGCCGGCAGGGCTTACAACCGGCGCAAGCCCCCGGATAGCCAGACCGCCGCTGCCGACCTCCACACCCCAGACTGGTTTTTTATCTGCGTTGATGTCCTTGACGCTCTGGCGAAAGGGCGAAAGGTCATCAGAAATATCAACCCACGTTCCACCACGCATGGTCTGCTTTTCGCGCCACAGCCGCACAAAACTGCGGGCTGTGGCAAAATGGAAGTGCAGCTGGGGCTTGGCGCCCATTACCGCCGCGTAACCTGCGATAATCGGGGCAAAGCTGGCGCGCAGCATTTCGCGGCCCAGCTGCGATTGCGGGCTGGGCTCGTCATTGATGTCGCCAGTAAAGGCAACTCGGTACGCCTTTTCCACCTCCGGCAGCCGACTGAACAGCGCGGCCATCTCCATGGCGTGAATGCCGTTGGTTTTCACCATCAGCTCGATCTGCGATATTTTTGAATTCACCATGGTCTGTATGCTGGTTTCACAGAGTTTTTTCCCCTGTCTTGCCACAACCAGCAGGCACAACAAAGCCACGGCCAGCGTAATGACTACCAACGGCAGGCATACTTTGGTGCGGATATTCATAACTCATCCTGGGGATTGAGTACAAAGAGTACAGGAGGCGCAGCCATAAACAACTCAATATGCTGCAATCAGCACAAGCCTATTTCAGTGATATAGATAAGTATCAGTGCGTTCAATTGAAATTAATATCGGGTAATCGCAGCGAGGGCGGGGCTGGTCCGTATACTTATGCCATGGGTTTTCAAGGGGCGGCAGTCTGCACCGGTTCTGTGGTTTTAGCTGATATTGGCAATGCAATGTGAATAGACGTGGATTCGGAAACTGGACGAAGAGAGGGGGGTACGTGAGAAGCCAAAGGAGGCTTTTGATGTCCAAATAGAGATGGAAGTTCGCCGCCAGGTTCCAGACCCGCGTCGCCCTGGATGCACCGCTTGGGGATCATACTTTGTCGCGGCTCGCCAGCAGGCATGCGTTGCCCCAATCAGATTTTTCCGTGAAGCAGCAAGCCAAGGCACAGGTTGCGGCGCGCCGTGCCAGCAAGGGGCAGAAGGGTTTCTTCGGAAACTGGAGTTGATCGAGCAGCGAGCGTGGCTTTGCAATTTTGGAAATACAGCCTGCGAGGATGCGTTGTGCTCGGAAAAGCCCGGCCTGGGCACGCTTGTGCTCCCTTGCGTCTGCGCGTGNGCGCGTAATATGCTGAAATGAATGGAAAATTATTCATGACCCTGTCGAAAAACTGCCCGTTGAAGGGGGTTGCCCCGTCTTTGGTGTGGAGCCCCCATCTGGGGTATGTCAAAAGACGTAGCTGGACNTCGCTGGAGCCTTAAAAAGCAGAAAACCCGCCAAGCTGTTAGCTTAGCGGGCTTCTTTGAACTCTCTTGGAGTTCAAGATGGTGCCGAAGGGGAGAATAGGCACCGCGACACCATCGAGTCCAAAACAACCTGATATTGTTGATAAAATTTTTTGAGATTTTTGTCTATGCCCCCGCACTTTGACCCCATGCTTTGACCCCACTTAGGTAACATTGCGCCCGGCGTTTTGACTTCAACAATTTTTTCTATGCCTCAAGGCTGGCTTGAACTTCGCATCAAAGCTGAAACGATTTGTTTGTATTCTATCGGCGCCAGTTTTTTTGGGGGGGCAGGCTAGGGATATTTGAAATTAGATTAACTTGACACCAAGCGCAAACCAGGGCACGAATCAATTGCCAGAATAAAAATGCCATTGAAGCAAGCTTTTTCTGCTTGCCGTGATCTGGCGGATGCCGACCCCTAGGCATCCACAAGTCTGTTGAATTATGTGCCAGAGCCTGCCCCAGGTTTGGTGCATCGATAAAAAGAACTTCCGGCAGATTCATTGTCGTTGATGGTTTCTTTTTATTCGGGAAGGACACCCCTTCTTTTTTTCCCTGCTATTGCGACGCANGTTGGCGTCTCTTGTTTGTAAAGCGCACCCCGCCGTGTGATTTGTGGCGTTTTGTGCGCATACCGGGTGTTTTTTCATGCGCCCCAAAGAAGGTACTCACATGGCAGACATCAAGCTTACACGCCCCGCAGCAGGACAGAATGTTGTTATTCCCAGCGCGCCAGATGCCCGCATGGTTCTTGATTTTNCCGCNGANCAGGTCAGCATCGACAGGCCGCAGGGATCGGACAGTCTGTTCTTCCGTTTTGACGACGGCTCATCCATTGAGTTACAGAATTTCTATACCCAGTACAACAAGGACGCCATTCCTTCGTTTGAAGTTGACGGCCAGCTCATCGCCGGTGCGGACTTCTTCAACGCCTTCGGCCCTGACCTCGCCCCTGCGGCTGGCCCTTCGGCTTCGCCAACCCGTAGCGGTAGATACCGCGATTTTGCCAATGCGGGGCTTGAGCACGGTGTAAACCATCTTGACGGTCTTGATTATCGCCTGTCGTTTGCTGGTGACACCCCGCCGAACATCAATCCTTACGCCTCGCCCTTTCTCACCAATGCCGCGCCCACGTTGTCCACCGGCGGCGCAGCCATTGCCATCGGACTGACGGAACGCGCGTNGTTGGCGTCTCTTGTTTGTAAAGCGCACCCCGCCGTGTGATTTGTGGCGTTTTGTGCGCATACCGGGTGTTTTTTCATGCGCCCCAAAGAAGGTACTCACATGGCAGACATCAAGCTTACACGCCCCGCAGCAGGACAGAATGTTGTTATTCCCAGCGCGCCAGATGCCCGCATGGTTCTTGATTTTTCCGCTGATCAGGTCAGCATCGACAGGCCGCAGGGATCGGACAGTCTGTTCTTCCGTTTTGACGACGGCTCATCCATTGAGTTACAGAATTTCTATACCCAGTACAACAAGGACGCCATTCCTTCGTTTGAAGTTGACGGCCAGCTCATCGCCGGTGCGGACTTCTTCAACGCCTTCGGCCCTGACCTCGCCCCTGCGGCTGGCCCTTCGGCTTCGCCAACCCGTAGCGGTAGATACCGCGATTTTGCCAATGCGGGGCTTGAGCACGGTGTAAACCATCTTGACGGTCTTGATTATCGCCTGTCGTTTGCTGGTGACACCCCGCCGAACATCAATCCTTACGCCTCGCCCTTTCTCACCAATGCCGCGCCCACGTTGTCCACCGGCGGCGCAGCCATTGCCATCGGACTGACGGAACGCGCGTGGAGAGGCACGGGCGATAACGCCGCACCGGACAGCCAGCGCGGCTCATTTTCTGTAGCCGACCCGGATGGCGACAGCCTGACCACCACCGTGAGCATGGGCGGCAAGGTTGTAGCGGTCAGCACAGCTGGTCCTACGACCGTTGCAAGCGACTATGGCATCCTTGTTATTACGCCCACGGGGGGTGGCAGCAACATTACCTTTACCTACATATACACCCTCAAGCAGGATCCCAACAGCCCCACGGACAGCCTTGCCGAAGGCGAGAAGCAGGCCGATAATATTGTTTTCTCCATCAGCGACGGGCAGGGCCACACCGTGACCCAGCCTATCAACGTGGTGATTACCGGCAGCAACGACGCGCCGGATATAACGGGCGTGAGCGGCCCCCTGGGGCTGACGGAAGATGGCGAATATGCGAATGGAGACCGCCAGGCGGACGGCAAGCTCTATGGCAAGAGCGCCAATGACGCTGTTGCGGGAGTGTTCACGGACAGCGGCGATATTATCGCCCAGGATCCCGACCACGGCAATAACCTAACGTTTGGCCTTGTAACGAGCTCGGGAACACTGAACGTGGGTGATAAGATCGGCACGTTGACGCACGGGGGCGTTGAAACCGACATTACCATTACGGCTATTTCGTCGGCCTCGCCCGACGGCACCACGCCGCTGGTCATCTCCACCGTTTACGGCGACCTGACCCTCAACGTCAAAACCGGTCACTATGATTTTGCGCTTAAGCATGACGCCAAAGGCGCGACCGATGTTCTTACCGAAGGCGACACCGTCAGCCTGACCCTGGTGCCCACAGTGCACGACCAGGGCGCGAGCGATGGCAATGCCGCCGTCACCCGGCAGGATGCCAACGGGCACTCCACCACGGTCAACTCTCTGGGCATCGTCATCCACGGCACCAACGACGCGCCGGTTATTGACACAACCTCGTGGACTGCCGGGCATAACAGTTCGGGCATTGGTATAGTGCAGGAAGACATTTCGGGAGCCCAAACGGTAACAGGCTCAATTACCGCGGCAGACGCGGATTCTGGCGAAACCACCAGTCTGCGCTATGGGTTTGTGCACAATGACGGTGGGCAAAACTACAGCGTAACACCGCTCTATGTTAAGGCCGAAGCCGATGGCACGGCGGTGGTCACCAGTGAAGCGCCTCCGGAGAACAACGTAAACCACGATGGCTACTACGGCACGCTTACCATGAGCGCTGACGGAAAGTACACGTTTTCGCTGTACAGCGAGTCCAATTCTGTGCAGCGGCTCGGCGAAGGGGAAACAAAAAACTTTTCCGTTGACGTAGTGGCGGAAGATATCCACGGCGCTTACAATACGGCAACCGTGCAGTTTCAGATTGTTGGCACCAACGACGCGCCCGTGGTTACCAGCGCTGATCCCATAACCGTACAAGAAGCGGGGTTTGCCGACCAGCACGATGCCACACTGGGCGCAAACCAGGCGTTTGCGGGCACTGTTACGGCTACAGGGGCTGTGCACGCCACCGATATGGACCATGGTGACACGCTGAGCTACTCGGTAACCGCAGCCGACGGTATGACCAAAACCACCGGCAGCTTTACCGTGGCCGGAGATACCACCACCTATGACACTGCCTGCAAGGTAGCCACGGGCACGCTGTATTTCAGCACCTCGTCGGGCAAGTATGTATTTGAGCTGAATAACGATGCCGTGAACCATCTGGCCCAGGGCGATAGCCAGAATGTCACGTTTGGCGTGGACGTAACAGACTCTCTGGCCCACACTCCCACTACCATTACGCTGACCATCAAAGGTACCAATGACCGGCCCACCCTGAGCCTTTCTGATTCAACCCCGGCCACCACGGAAAATACGAAGTCGTTCACCGGGCAGGCCCTGGGGGGGGACAGCGACGACAGGCACCAGCTTACCTATGGGCTGGCCATGTCGGATGCAAATATTTCTACGGACAGTGTGGAGGGCATGAAGCTCGCGTTTAACAACAACACCACCGGCAACGGTGTAAACACGCTCACCGGAAAATTCGGCACTCTGACTATCAGCACCAATGGAGAGTACACCTATACTGTGGACAAAACCACGGGCGGCGAAGCGGACAGCCTGGCTGAGGGCGAAACAGGGCAGGACAGCTTTATTATTTATGTGCGCGACGAATATGGCGCGTGGAACGCCCAGCCGCTTACGGTCACAATTACGGGCAACAACGACGCCCCCGTGGTTGGAAGTGTTACGCCGCTGAACGTGGTAGAGTCGGGTGTAACCGGCGCAAACCATGCTGTTGCGGGCACTGCTACTGCTGCAGGGGCCATCAGCGCCACCGACGTGGACCATAACGCGCAGTTGAGCTACTCGGTAACCGCAGCCAGCGGCGGCAGTATGACCACAGCCACCGGCAGCTTTCACGTGGACGGAGATACCACCACCTATGACACTACCTACACGGTGGCCACGGGCACGCTGTATTTCAGCACCACTTCGGGCAAGTATGCATTTGTGCTGAATAACAATGCCGTGAACCATCTGGCTCTGGGCGATAGCCAGATTGTCACGTTTGACGTGGACGTAACAGACTCTCTGGCCCACACTCCCACCACCATTGCGCTGACCATCACCGGTACAAACGACATTCCTTCGCTGTCCATCGCGGCCGGAACCAACGGCACTGCAGAAAACGGCTCCGTGGCATATTCGGTGAATGAAGACACCAAAGTGTCTGGAACCTTTACCGTGCAGGACCCCGACAGTGACGGCACCGATGGCGCTGTGAAAACGGGTTTTGACGGCGGGCACAGGATAAGCCTGCAGCTTGATGCCGACAACAGCTCGGCCAGCGGGGCAAAAACTCCCCAGTCTTCTGTCAACGTGGGGTATCCTTCTCCGGAGCCGGGGAATGACGCGTACATTTTCACCACCTATGGAAAGCTTACGGTTAATACGGGCGGCACCTACACCTTTGAGCCCAATGGTAACGCCAACGCGCTGGATCAAGGCGACACGGTGTCCATGCAGTTCAACGTTACCCTTACGGACGCGCACGGAGCGTACGACACCAAGACCATCAGCATTACGCTCAAGGGCACTGAAGACGCGCCCACCATTAGCCACACCACCGCCGACAAGGGAACCCTGAAATTGGTGGAATCCGCGCTGCGCGTTGAAAACCCCCCTGCCAATGACTTCAACAAAGCCTCTGCGGGCACTGAAAGCGCCACCGGCAGTTTTACGGTTAAGGATGTGGACGCCCACGATACCCAGAGCGTTGTGCTGTATATCGGCAACACCATATCATCTGGCGTTACCACCTATGAAGCGGTCAAGTGGACCGACCTTTCGGTCAGCGCATCGGGCGTTATCACCTACAAAACCGAGTACGGCGAGCTGACCATTACGCCCACCGACGTGAGCAAGGTTGATGCCTCCAACGGGCTGGTACTCACCCCCTCCAGTGTGGGAAAAGGCATTACCTACACCTATACCTACAAGCTCGATAACGTTGCTCTGGATTCGAAGAACGCCGACTTTAGCAAGGATTACAGCTTCAAAATTGAGGTGACGGATAGCCAGAACGCAAGCGTAAGCCAGAATTTTGGTGTTCATATTCAGGGTGCCAACGACATTCCGCTTATCAGCGACAGCAAGGTTTCCGTAACGGAAGACGGTGTTCTCTTCGGCTCCAATGCGAAGGAACCGGGTAAGCTCTCGAGTGATACCATGCGGCTTCCCGCCACCCATGACCAGTCTTATGATCAGGACAATGCAAAGGACGATCTTACTTTTGGCGTGGTTGGGCTGCAAAAAAGCGACCAAAGCGCCTGGCAAGCGGCGGGAGCAAAAGTTTCCACGGTCAGCGCCACCACCACCGGAGCGGCATCCCATGCCGTAACCCAGGAAATTCTCGGCACCTATACCGACGGCAACGCGCATTCCTATGTTGTTACCAATTACGGCGTACTGGATATCAATACCAAGACAGGCGACTACACCTTTACCCTTGGCACCGATACCGCCGCGCTTACAAAATCGCTGGAGAATTACGGCGTTACCAACGCAGGCGACGTAGCCAAGGAGATCAGCAAGACTGTCAACGCCCTGCCCCAGGGTGAGCACATGGACCTCAATTTTGCGGCCACGGTAAAGGATACCGGCGGCCTTACCGGTGCGGCCACCATTACCGTTACCATTAACGGCACCAACGACCAGCCCTCGCTGACCCTGGTAAACAGCAGCACCGTTGCGGTGGATAGCAATGGCCATGCGACTATTAGCATGAAAGAAGACGTCAACATTCCTGTTACGGGTACGGTTACGGTTGACGACCCCGATATGGGCGATACGAAAGCCTTTGGCGTGCTGCAAAGCAGCTCGACCATAGAGGGCCTTTTGGCCGGTTCTTCCGCCCCCAGCACAACAACCTCTATAGTCAACGATTACGGCACGCTGACCATCGACAGCGAAGGCAACTATACCTTTACGCTGAACAACGGCAGTGCTGCGGTTCAGGGCCTGGGCGATGGGGGGACCCACAGCGAAACCTATTATGTGGTGGTAAAGGATGCCAGCGGCGCTTTTGATATCAAGCCGGTTACGGTAACCATTACCGGCAAGGACGACCCAACTGTTCTCAACACCCACGGGCTCACACCCGACCAGAATCTTGTGGAAGCGGGCGTAAAACCGGTAACCAGCGGCGAAGCGGCGCTCGCCGCCCAGAAATACAATGACAATACCGCCGGTGTGTCCTCAGCCTATGGCTATATTGGGGCCTACGACGCCGATACCGCGGACAATACGGCTCTGAACTCCACCGATTCCAGCGCCGCCCTGCACTATGTCATCAAGGTTGGCACTGCTGAGTGCGACCTCAATAAAATGATGGCTGGCACAGGGCTGCAAACTGGCACCGCAAGCATTGATCTTTCCAACGGCGTGGTGACCCTCACAAATGGCGGCAGCACCTCCTCGCTGGCAGTTGGCGAAGCCGCCAGGCTTTCCGATACGGAAATCGTTATCAAGCTGGAAAACGGGTCGCTTGTCATCAGGGAAGACAGCTCGAAGGACGACACGGACGGAAATACGTCGCTCTACAAATACACCTACTATGTGGACAACACCGATACGGATGTGCAGAAACTGAACTTCCACGAAACGACCACCGATAGCTTTACGGTGGAAATTGTGGACAGCAACAGCAATAGCGTGAAGGACTCCTCACCTGTAACTGTTACCATAGAAGGCACCAACGACCGGCCCACGCTGACTGTTCTGAATTCCAGCGGCGATGCAGCCGCGGCCACCATGGTGGAAAACGGAACGAGCGTCAGCGGCATAATGCACGTGGCCGATGCCGAGCAGACAAACGGCGCGGAAAGCGTGAGCTCTGGCTTCAACTTCTCGCTTGTTGCAGACGCAAACTCCACCAGCAATGACACCAGCGTTATGCAGGGCACCTATGGCAGGCTGGTGCTCGACCAGGCCACGGGCAACTATACCTATTATCGAACAGCGGACCTTACGGGCCTTAACAACGGCGACACACTGACGGAAACTTTCTACGTGCGCGTGCAGGATGCGGATGGCGCGTACTCGAGCGTAATGCCCATTACTATTAATATAACGGGCGTGGACCAGCCGGGGACCATGACCAACACCCTCACTTCTCCCGCTTTGGTTGAAGACGGCGTAACCGGCACTGTGCAGGGTATTCTGCACTACACAAGCGAAGGAAAGCTGGGGGCCAATACTGCCCAGGCTCTTTCGCCGGCGAACGGCATTATTACGGGCAGCCTTTCAGTTTCTGACCCCGACAACAACCTTGGCGCGAACAACAAGGAGCTGGCGACTAATGGCCACGCGGAGTCTTATGGCAACTATACTTACGGGGCTGAAGTCAACGACGTGTGGAACTCTTCCGCCACGGTAACCCTGCCCGGCGGCGGAACAGAAACAATCAGCAACACCGGTTCCATTAATGCGCCTGTGTATGTTGTTCCTGGGTACGGCACCCTTACTGCAACCAGCCAGGGCACCTACGAATTTGTGGTGGACAAAACCAGCGCGAGCTTCAACGCGCTGGCCAAGGGGGAAACCGTAACCATTTCGGTACCCGCCTCCACATCTTCCACTACCGACGCAGACGGAACTGTTCACGGCAACCTCACGGTCACCATAACCGGCACCAATGACGCACCGGTGATACAAAATGTGCCTACAACAGTTGTGAAAAACGTTGCCTCTGATACAGAGGTAACAGATTGGCAGGATGATTTTGCGAAGCATTCGAAAAATACAGCATGCCATGATAATCCTAGTAACTTCCGCACATACATGCACTCCGAAGACAGCGACGAATTGAAGTCGATGCTGTCTACAGAAGCCCATAGAGTGCTGGATCTTATTGGAAAAGATCCAACCTGGAGCGGAGTGGGCAAGTGGAACAACCTACGTGTAAGCCATCAGAGCTGGCTGCTCACTGCGCTCTACAAAGAAGGCTACACTTTCGATTGGAATGCCCTCAAAGATTTTGCGAATGTGGAAAGCACGAATAATATAGACTCGTTTGTTTACAACTATTCGGGCCTGTTCACACCGGGCGGTTCTATACGGCATTTTCTCAAGTCGCCTGATGGCAGGGAGGTCGTAAGGGGATACCTTTCCGACAGCACAACCGTTGAGGGCGTGTACAACGCCATTACCACGGCGCACCCCTATGCCTCCGGCTCTGTGGCGCAATATGCCACGGATGTTGACCATAACGACAAGCTGACCTTTTTTGCTGTCAAGAACATCAATGCTGACCCCAATAAGGTGGAAGGCGATGTGGTGCAAAGTATCAAGGGCATTTACGGCACGTTGGTCATCCAGGCCAATGGCAACTATACCTATGTGCTGGACTACGGCGCTACGCCCCCATCTGGTGTTGCCGAAACCTTTCAAATCTACGTGCGCGACACCAGCAATGCCGTGGCCGAAACAACCATTCCGCTGGTTATCGTGGTCACACCCGCCAACGGGTCGGATGGCGGCAGTAGCTCCAGCATGTGCTTGCACACTGGCGTAGGCACGGTGGAGGAAGACGGTACCCTTACCGTTGCCAGCAAGGTTGGCAACGGTAATGATTTGGGGCTGCACCTCAAGGGCAGGTACATGGAAGACCCTGATGGCAGCGGTTCCCAGCAGGCTGTTCCCAAGGGAGAAAATGGCGACACCCGCAGTGTTACCACCGACTATGGAACCCTGGTGCTGCTGCCCAACGGCAGCTACACCTATGTGCTGAATAACGACAGCCCGAAGGTGCAACAGCTCACGGCCACAGACACAATTACCCAAACCTTTAAGGTGGTAAACGGCAACGGCAGCACGTCACTCACCATAACCATTAAGGGTACCAACGACGCCCCCACGGTCATTTCCCAAAGCGATACGGTAAGCCTGCACCAGCTTGCGGGCGCTACCACCTGGGTTGCCGACGACGCCACGGGCTCTTTCAAAGTGGGCGACATTGATAGTGGTGAACAGGCGAAGCTTAAGCTTATCAGCTCGGATACCACGCTCATTACTGCCGGCACAGATGCGGGGCATCCCGGCTATGACTATATGGTCACCACCAAAGCGGGCGGCACTTTTTACATTAAGGCTAACGATGGCACTGGCACCTTTACCTATACGTACAAGGCACCGGAGGGCAATTACAATGGCATCGCCACAGACAGCGCCGAAATTACCGTTGCCGACCTCTACGACGGCACTACTACAGTAACTATATCCAGCTCCCTTGATGCCAAAAATGACGCGCCAGTGTTTGACAACACGAAAACGGTGACTGTCAACGGTGTTGAACACGTGGTCTTGCCTAATACCCCCCAAGTTACGGAAGACGGCGGCACAAGCAAGCTTACGGCCACGGGGAAGGTAGCCGCCACAGATCCGGACGCGCACATTGGCAGCATCAGTACGGACCATCTGACCTATGCGCTGCTGGACGAGAAAGGGAGCGTCACTGACCTGGTCACCCATGCCAACGGCACCCTTATCATGGAAACCAATGGCACATACACCTTCAGGCTCAACAACAGCAGCGCGGCGGTGCAGGCCCTGGGCGCGGGTAAAACCCTTGAGGAAACCTTTACCGTTCAGGTCAGCGACGGCAATGACGGTATAACAACAGCGGAACTGGTGGTAACCATCAACGGCACCAACGATGCACCCGTGCTCAGCCTGTATGCTGGCGATTCCGCGGTATCCGGCTCGGGAAGTATTCTGCACGTAACCGACGGCAGCGAAAGCCTGACGGTGAGCGGCAAGGCCATCGCGCACGATATCGACACTAGCGACACCTTGTATCTGCACCTCACCGACTTCACGCAGAAGCACCCCGGCACCTCGTCCACAAGCATCACCTATGGGGATACGCCCAATTCTTTCATTACACAGTTAGTATACGCCAAGGAGGATCACGGCGTTTGGACCCAGACCTCAAATTCCAGTGCTGTGAAAATGGGCACATTCGTTCTGTGCAGTGACGGTAGCTACAAGTTTATGGGGGATAAGGATGGCATTGCCCAGCTGGGGCAGGGCGACAAGCTGAATGTCAGCGTTGGAATCGGCGTGGACGACGGGCACAACAGCGTGGACGAGGGCACAATTACAGTAAGCATTACGGGCACCAACACGGCCCCTGTTATCACAGGATTTACCAATACCGTTCTTGACGACGTTGCGCCGCTGTCGGGTGCGGAGTATACCGCGCCAGTGCTCACTGGTTTGGTCGGCGCCAAGGACGTAGACGGAGATTCCGCAAGCACGGACTACTACATCAAGTCTGGCGACAGCCTGGTGAGGGAACTTTCCAATGACTACGGAACGTTGAAAATTGAAGATGGCGGAAGATACACCTTTACGCTCAACGCCAAGGGCGAGGCTTTGCTGCGCAGCCTCGGCACAAATGAAACTCTGTACAACGCCAAGCTGAGCACCTTTGACTTTACCGTGGTTGTCAAAGATCAATACAACGCCACAGGAACCGACACGTTGCATATTGACCTCAAGGGCATCAACGACACGCCCACGGTCAGTAATTACACCGCCAGCCTGAGCGTGACAGACAAAGAGGTAACAAGTCAGACTGAGCACATTACCGCGGCGGATTTGGACGCACACGACACGCTCAGCTATGCGGTGCTTGATACCAGCGATAACTTGAAAACCTCGGTTACGGGCGACTACGGCACGCTGACCATTAATGCCACCACGGGCGAGTATTCGTATACCGCGGACAGCCGGGCAGCGGCCCTTGGAATTGTCAGCGGTACCGCGGAGAAGGCAACGGAAAGCTTCACTATTCGCGTAAGCGATGGACACAATGGCTATGTGGACAAAACCGTTGAAGTTACCGTTACCGGCACCAACGACGCGCCGAGTATCACGGAAGCCACAGCACCGGGCGCGACATCGGGCAGCTTCGCCTTTACAGATGTGGATGCGAACGACGTGCACACGCTCTATGTGACGCTGAACGGCCAGTCGGTGGAAGCCGTAGTGGATAACGGCACCTATATGGCCCATACGCAAATAGGCGACTTCACATTCACGAAACTCGGCAGCGACACAACGGCTTCCGGCGAGCAGTGGAGCTACTCCTTTGCGGCCGATAGCGCCCTTGCCGCGACCATGCGCGATGGAACGCACTCGGACTACAGCATAAGCCTTGGCGTTGACGATGGACATGGTATTGTAAATGCCGCCGCCGTTACCATAACAGTGGACGGCACCAACCATGCCCCGGTGGCAGATACTATCACCGATGCCCTGCTGTTTGGGCATGTGCCTGCAACCGACGAAGAAAACGATCAACTGCACTACCAGGTGAGCACCGATGGAACGCACGGTCACCTGACGATAGGTGACGACGGCAGCTACACCTATGCGCTGAACACTTCGGAGAGCGCTCTTGCGGATCTTCGCAGAGACTATGACAGCAGCACCGCAGGCCATGTGACGGATGATGTTACCTTTACCGTTACCGACGGGCATGAAAATGGCACGGAAGCCACCCACGGCAGCCTGACCATTGATCTTTATAACGGTGCGGCGCTGGATTCCAACGGCGGACAGCTGCTTTTTGCTGATGGCAGTTTTACCGATACAACTACAAACGGTACAGGGCACAATGATATCATCCTTGGCGGCAGCCACGATGACACCCTCTACGGCGGCGGAGGCGACGACATCCTCTACGGCGGCGGAGGCGACGACATCCTCTACGGCGGCGCAGGAAACGATCACCTCTACGGCGGCGCAGGAAACGATCACCTCTACGGCGGCACGGGCAATAACTTCTTGGACGGCGGCACGGGTGTCAACACCCTTATGGGTGGTGACGGCAACGACATCCTTGTTCACCACACTGGCGACACCATTGATGGTGGCAAGGGAATCGACGTGCTGTTGACCGATGATTCCACAAACAGCCTGGACACGCTGCTATCTTCGGCCAAAAATGTCGAAGTTGCCATCAAGGGCACGGACACTGCCAATGACAGTGCCCCCATGAGCCTCACGGATATAAGCAAGCTCGCTGCGGTGGGCATCAACATCAACGATACTGACCACGGAACCGAAATGAGCCTGTCCAGTGACTGGAAACCCGGCGAAACACACACCGACGGAACGCACACCTATACCACCTTTACCAATGCAAGTGCCAACCTGACGCTGAACACCAGCATGACTGAAACCTCGTCCCAGGACGCTACGGAAGCAGCCAAGTTTGTGTTGCAGACCACCTAACTAAAACGACCGTCGGGCAGCCACATTCTGGCGGCTGCCCAGCACAATAAAAGAATCCCGAGGGCGTCTTGGCAGTACCAAGGTTCCTTCGGGGTTCTTCAGTCTGAGCTGCGTCACTACTGCTGCGGCAGATGCGGTCACATACCGCTAAAGTACGAAATTTTTGACCTACCTCCTAAAAAATGGGTAGTGTCCAGAATTTTTCGCACATTTTGCAGCAGCCAGTCGGTGAAGCATGGTTTCGTATCGAGCCGCGAAGGCTCAGATTTTAAGCCAATATTTCTTGGTTCATGTTCATATACCGTTGCGTGCCCCACTTTTGGCCTGCCATATAGCGCAGGCGGGCAGCCACCAACATCAGGGCGGCGTGACCATCCGGAAAGCTCCCCACAACTCTGGTTCGGCGGCGAATTTCACGGTTCAAACGCTCAAGCGGATTGTTCGTCCTTATGTGCCGCCAATGGGCTACGGGGAAATCATAGTACGAAAGCGTTTCGTCACAGCCGGATTCCACTATTCTGGCTGCCTTCTCAAGACGTTGTGACCTTACCCCACTGCGTATACCACTTGTAAGTTAGTGGTTTCCAATGGGTTACAGGTTATATTCTTTGCGCGAAATTCTTCCGGTGTCAGCCAGCCCAATGAGCTATGCGGTCGCCGTTGGTTGTAATCCTGTCGCCATGCGTCAACCGTTCTGCGGGCATCGTGCAGGGACAGAAACACGTTCTGGTTTAAACACTCATCCCGGAATTTTCCGTTAAAGCTTTCAATGTGTCCATTATCTGTGGGCTTCCCTGGACGAGTGAACTCTATCTGCACCCCGTGTTCAAAAGCCCATGTATCCAGGGCCTTACCGCTAAATTCTGGCCCGTTATCAACCTTGATACGTTGCGGCAGCCGGCCTTGAAGGCGTAGTCTTTCAAGAATTCTCACTACCCGCACTCCAGGCAATGACATATCCACTTCGAGCGCGGGGCTTGAACGATCCCATAGATCGGCAATTGTCAAAATCCGGATGCGCCGCCCACCCATAAGGGAATCGCTCACAAAATCCATCGCCCATTGCTCATCCGGGCCAGCAGGGCCAGCCTGGACAATACGGGCATGGCTTGGACGTTTCACTCGTTTGCGGGTGCGCAGTGAAAGGTTTTCTTCCTGGTAAATCCTTTCTGTCCGCTTGTGGTTCTGCACCAGCCCTTCCCGGCGCAATAACTCATGCAGGCGCGGAGAACCGAAACGCCGCCGATCTTCTGCCAGTTCCAGCATCCGCGTTCGTAAAAGAAGATCACGGTCTTCAGATGGTGATCGCCTGGCTGAACTGCGGTTAAACTGAATCACTCGGCAAGCCCGCCGCTCTGAGTAGCCATGTGCAGCCTGAATGTGATGCACGGCTTCCCTGTTGGCTGCGGGCTTCAAAAGTTTTTTGAGATCACGTCCTTTAGGACGACAATATCAAGTGCCTGCTCGCCTACAAGTCTTTTCAGCCGTGCGTTTTCTTCCTCTAACTGGCGTAATCGCTTTGCGTCAGAGATGTTCATTCCACCGAACTTGCTGCGCCACTTGTAAAAAGTCGCATCCGAGATGCCATGCTGACGGCATAGATCGACAACGCGAACTCCAGCCTCGGCTTGCCGCAAAATTCCAATAATCTGTTCTTCGGTGAATCTGCTACGTTTCATTCTTGTGCTCCTATGTCAGGAACACTAACTTTTCAATGGCATACTTTTCGGGGGGAGGGTCA
>JGI20225J20221_1001258_pt1 | contig 28477 bp, 19 predicted proteins | sample BioMet4_FD_20221 | JGI IMG/M metagenome (IMG submission 20221)
TTATCCTTGCAATCCCATGTAAAGATAGTATCTTTGCCTGTTTCACACTTCCAGACTCCTGTAATTCGTTGTTTAAATAACTCAATCTGATTAAGATTTTCCGCATTTTTCTTTTCAATAATCTTATCTACCGTTGATTCTACAGCATAGATAATTTTCCATTTATCTCCTGCCTTTTTAAAAAGCATAAACATTGCTTCAGGATCAGATACCGTTGAATGTCCATCTTTAAAATTCATTGTACATTTGGCTTTTGCAGTGTATAAAACAGTCCATTTGTCCAGAATAGTATACTTTTCATCAAGAAAAGTATATTTCTGATCAATCATGGTCTTAAACATAGAGTTTACACCCTTCAGCATATCATCATATCCAAAGATGTTTCCATTACAGATATATCTGAAATCCGGTGAATTGTCAAACACAGCGGCAGCTATGTCAAAGTTTGCTTGTTCGCATCCTGTAATCAGATTATTAACCACGTTCTTTACTTCAGTTTTAATTTTATCAATTTCTTTGCCGGAAACTGAACCATTAGTACTAGCATAGCAAAATGAAGTTGATGTGATTAATGCCCAGATTAGAAATAAGTTTCGAATAATTTCTTTTGGCTTCATGACATAAAAGGTTAAAGTTATAAGTTAATAGGGACCGAGAGATACGGACAAAATATCCCATTATATAAAACAATATATTTCAGAGGGAGTTTGTTGAAACTATATTGAATTAATTGTTTTTATACCTGTTATATCTATATTTACATGACAGCGAATTTTGGAAGATAAAATGCTTTTTGATGGCTTTTACAAAATAAAAATCCCGCAATAAAAGATTTGTTGTTGTGCTACTTTTATTGCAGGATTAATAATCAATTAATTTATAAATATTGATAATTTAACACTTTATTGCTAAGTGTTATACAGATGAAACATCCTGTCCATAAGTTTCCATTTCTCGGCAGATGTAGCTCCCGGCTCTGAAACCTGAAAGATGGACATGTATTCTTCCCACTCAGCCTGGAGAGGTAAGGATGCCAGTTTTTTCATGGCCGAGTTCCAATCGAAATCAGGTGGCGTTTCCACAATCATAAACAATCGTGTGCCTAGTATATATATTTCCATTTCAAGGATGCCTACCTCTCTGATTCCGTTATGAATCTCGGGCCATGCTTCAGTTTCGCTGTGTCTTTTCACATATTCGGCAATCAGTTCCGGATCATCTTTCAAATCAAGTGTTTGACAATATCTCTTTACTGGTCCGTTGTATTCCTGAACACGGTATCCTGTTTCTTTTGTTTCCATATTATTGGTGCCTTAAGGTTAGTTATTAATCTTCAGAACCAGTGGCATGTTGTTTGGTTTCAGTTCTGGAAGAGTGATGATGAGTCCGGTATTGTCACGGGTGAACGAAGCTTTTCTGCTTCCCAATAGCTGTACTTTCTTAATCTCCTTTTCATAGTTAGGAGAACCGGCAGCCAATGACTTGATAACGATTTTCCCATTCTCGGGCCACTCCATAACAATGGCATACAGTGTTCCGTTCTTCTCTGTAAAGCGGATATCTTCAGCAGTATATTTGTTCTTGCCTTCATTGAATCCTTGTGCATTCATCGGATTTTTTTTCTCTGCATCAGGACCTTCGCCAAATATCGTCCATGGGCGAGTGTCGAAGATTGACTCTTTGTTTACGTCCATCCATTTTGCAATACCTTCAAGTACGGTAACTTCTTTATCATCAATACTTCCATCACCGCGTACAGGAATATTAAGCAACAGGTTTCCGTTTTTACTCACAATATCAGCAAGCATTTGTATAACTGTCTTTGCTGATTTGTATCGGTTGTTATCATATACAGAGCGATTGTAATGCCAGTCACCAATACATGAACAGGTTTGCCATGCCTTTTCCTGCATTTTATCAGGGGCACCTCTTTCTACATCCCATACAAGGCATTCTTTTTGCTCGTCAGTGAGAATTTTACCAAAGATAACGGCATTCAGTTTGCCTTTGTTTCTCTTCATGTTACTGTTATAGTAATGAGCAGCAATACCGAGTCCGGCGTCACTGATAGGCCACAATGGGAGAGCGGTGTCATCAAAGTAGAGCAAATCGGGATTGTACTTATTGATTACATCGACCGTACGGTCATAAAAGTTTTCACAATATTCTTTGCTGGGAACAGATGCACCATCTGCCCATTCCCATTGAGAATGGATGGCACCTGGATTTTGGTTTCTACTACTTAATTCATGATTCTGTGCATACAGTTCCTGCGGATCTAAACCATCCCACCATTGTCCTTTGCCATCTTCTTTAGTAAGTTTTCCATCATAAGGAACTCCGGCAAGTGGACCTTGCTTATCGGCTCCCTGAGCAGTTTCGTACCATGTCCATGCATGAGAGGCGTGGATACTAACTCCGAATGGTAAACCGTTATGTCTGGCAGCTTTAGCCCATCCAGCTAGAATATCTTTTTGAGGGCCTATCTTGGTTGAGTTCCAGTTATGGTATTTACTGTCCCAAAGGTCGAAGTTATCGTGGTGGTTACCCATGGCGAAGAAGTACTGGGCTCCGGTACGTTTATAGAGTTTTACCAGCTTTTCAGGATCCCAGTTTTCAGCTTTCCATTCATGGATAACATCTTTGAAGCCAGATTTGGAAGGATGGCCATATTTTTCAAGATGTGATTTATACTGACGTGAACCTTCTTCATACATTCCACGGCCATACCAGTCACCATCTTCCGGTTGGCATTGAGGTCCCCAGTGGGCCCAGATTCCAAACTTTGCATTGCGATACCATTCGGGTACTTTGTATTGTTTCAGAGATTCCCATGTAGGCTGAAACTTTCCGGTTTGCATAGGCTCTTTTGTGTTTTGTATGTGATGAAAATTCTCCTGAGCAAAGCCGGTTGAACCGAACATGGTAATAAATAAAGATATAAATAATGCGTTTTTCATAAATGTGTTTTTTTATTTTTTCAAAAGTAGTTATTCGGGAATAATTAATATTATACTATCTCGATATATTATAATACAAATTCGATATTAATATTATAGCATATACTGATTATCTATTAGTTAGCAATATTGAAATTTCCTGTTAATAACATTATTTCGATAATTAATAATATAATTTCCATTTATTAATAGCTTAATAAGAAATAAAGATATATATTCGCCTAACTGAAAATGAAAAGCACATGGTAAGAGAAAAAAAGGATAGTCTGAACTTTACATTGTTGAACATTGGGCATGCCATTCACAATGCCGACTGGAACTGGGCGAATGTGAACAGTCCGTTTTCTAGATTGTATTGGGTGGATGGAGGAAATGCGAGAATTGTATTGCCTGATGGTACTTATAATCTTACACCGGGGCATCTATACCTTATTCCGTCTTTTACCTTGCATAGCTATGAGTGTGACGGATATTTTTCACTATATTATATTCATATTTATGAGGAACAAACTGAGAACCTGAGCATTATTGAGCAAATGAATCCGTCTGTTGAGGTTGAAGCTACCGAAATGGATACTTTGCTTGTAAAGCGTTTATCCGAGATTAATCCTAACAGGGAATTGAAACTTTATGATCCGTCATCTTATGATAATTCTCAGACTTTGGTAAAGAATATCTCAGAAAATGCGCAATTACCTTATTACTTACTGATTGAAACGAAAGGAATTTTGCAGCAACTCTTTTCCCGATTTCTAAAAGATGCAGAACAAAAGGTTGAAGTTACCGATAATAGAGTATTGAAAGCTTTACGCTATATCCGAAAGAATATAGATAAGCCTATCAATATTAGTCAGCTTTCCGAACTTTGTTTTCTTACAGATGATCATTTTATAAGGCTTTTCAAAAATGAAATGAAATGTACACCGACTCAATATATTAATCAGAAAAAAATTGAGAAAGCTCAGGTAATGCTTATTATTGACGATATACCAATAAAAGAAATTGCTTATAATCTGGCATTCGATAATATCTCTTATTTCAATAAGCTGTTTAAAAAGCTAACAGGATTAACTCCCGGAGAATATAAGAAACGACTTCACATGTAATAATCATAAAAAAGAAAATCTTATTTTTGCAGAATAAAGAGCATTCTTGCTCGCAAAATTACTATCGGAAAAAAAAATAATCTCAAAATTTGATTTAAAAATGAAGATCATTTTAATCGGCTTATCTCTGGCCTATAATTTTATTTATTACCGGTTTCGTTTTTTCTAAAAGGTGCAGGAAAGTTCTGGTTTAATGTAAAGAGAGCAGCCTCGCACAAAATTATGTTTCACTTGATGGGCAATCTCTGCCAAAGGGGAATTGCTGGGTTGGTAAGGATGGTGAAATTCATAAAAGTAGATGTTCCTTTACTTCCATTTAGTAAGAACTAAAAATCGGATTGCATAAGGGTACGGTGCTTGCTAATTCCAGGAGGGGATATGGGGAAACATAAAGTTGAAAAGGAATGTGAATTCTTACTTTACCAGATTTCTTAATGCACAAAGACTTTGACGTAAGCTGTTCTTGAATATCGTGTGGCGTAGTGATATACAAACACGCAATATGGCTTTGAACGGATGCCTCTTAAAAAGCTTTCAGGCTTACTAAGGGCAATAAGAATCTTCAAAGGTTTGAAACTGATACTTGCTGCAATGGGATTTGCTTCGGCGAGGGACATCTTGCTGCCAAAAGCTGTGCCAAAGGATGAATAAAAAGGAACAACCCAATGAATTGATTCTTGTATCTCCTTCATATATGAATGAAACTCTTGCCGGAACTATTTATGCTGCAGTTTTGCCTCCTCTGGAACCCGTCGGCAGATTACTTACTATTGTTCCCGATAATGGAGACAAAGCGTGGGTGAAGAGTTGTGAGGAATATACTAAAACATGGATAGGGTATGATGGAAAGGCGTCTTGCTACTCTCAGAAATATAATGTTTATGTTTGTGGCAAGGATACCATTGCTATGGACGGAAAGTTTAAGCTTTCGGGGATTCTTAAGAAGTTTCTGGAAGTAAAGCCGGAAGCTGAAAAGATAACACAGAATCCTGCTACTGTTCCTGTTGAAGGATATAATCATAAGCGCCATGCTGAGAAACTGGCTCTTGTTGCTAAGGATAAGTATGATTTGATTATGATTGGTAATTCTATCACTCATAATTTTGAGAAACCTCAGTATCAGCCTGTATGGAATCAGTTCTTTGCTCCAAGGAAGGCTCTTAACCTGGGTTTTAGTGGTTACCGCACCGAAAATCTTATATGGAATATTCAGAACGGAGAACTGGAAGGTCAATCGCCCAAAGTGGTTGTATTGGAAATAGGTACTAATAATATAGATGAAGTACATTACCCTACACGTCACACTGCAGGCCAACTTGCCGGTGGCATTGAAGCTGTAGTTAAACTCTTGCGTGAAAAGTTACCTGATTCAAAGATTATTATGATGCGTTGCTTTCCGGGATGCTATGGTGGACCAAATCCAACCTCGCATCGTTTGATTCTTGAACGCGCTTCCGATTTAGTATCCAGGATTGCTGATGGAAAGCATGTTTTTTATTGTGATGTAAATCATGTGTTTCTTAATATGGATGGATCAATCAATCATGATATGATGAGCGACTGGCTTCATCCTTCTCCTGCAGGAGCAAAAGCATGGGCTCAGGCTATGGAACCTTTATTGTCTGAACTAATGGGGGATAAGTCTTTGGATACAGAGATATCTCCAAACACAGCAATAGTTCCGGCTTCTAAGTTGGAAAATGACAGTTATGACTGGTGGGCACGTCATGCTGATGTATTAGCAATAAAGGATTCCATTAATCCGGAAGTGGTTCTTATAGGTAACTCTATTACTCATTTCTGGGGTGGGTTACCACAACTTAAATATGCTGACGGGCGTCTTAGAACTCCTAACGGACCAGAGACATGGAATGCTTTGTTCAAGGATTACCGTGTACTTAATATGGGTTTTGGATGGGATCGTACACAAAATGTACTTTGGCGTCTCGATCATGGAGAGATAGACAGACTTCATCCTCGTACGATTATTCTTCATATTGGTACCAATAATACCAGTGAAACTAAGAATGCCCGCATGAATACTGCTCCCGAAATTGTAGAAGGTATCCGTGCTATCTGTATGCGTCTTCGCTCTAAAGTGCCGGGTGCAAAGATTGTCTTGATGTCTGTCTTTCCTCGTGAACATGAGCCAACTCATCCACGCAGAATTCTTATTAACGAGATAAACCGTAATCTTGAAACCTTTGCTAAGGAGAATAATATCACACTACTGAATATTGGCCCCAAGATGCTGGAAGCTGATGGTACATTGCCTAAAGAAATAGCTCCCGACTTCTGTCATCCAGCGGAAAAGGGATATCAGATATGGGCGGATGCTATCCGGCCATTTATCTCTGAACCATGATTTTATAAAAAAAATAGCTGAGCTATAAAATATTATCGATTCCGATTTCATTTATTAAAATAGATTGAATATATTTACTGAATATTCAATCTATTTTTGTTATATATTGTTCTATATAGTATAATATTCACGGACAGAGCTAAAAAGATTGGAATCATGAAATTTACTCCTGAAAAATACTCCATTACAGATGAACGAATGAAACCGTTTATCGATCCTGTAGAAATATGGGATTATCTCAATAATGCTGTTCCTTCAAAACAAAAAGTACGTGAGATCATAGCTAAGTCGCTTGCTAAGCAAAGGCTTAATCTTGAAGAAGTGGCTTGTCTTGTTAAGGCCGATACTCCTGAACTGATTGAAGAAATAAAGGAAGGTGCAAAAACGCTTAAACGTACTATTTACGGGAATCGAATTGTGCTGTTTGCTCCGCTTTATATAGGCAATAAATGTACAAATGATTGTCTATATTGTGGTTTTAGAATATCAAACAAGGATGCTGTGAGGAAAACTCTTTCTGACCAGGAGATTGTGAAAGAGATAGAGGCATTGGAAGACAATGGACAGAAAAGACTGATTCTTGTTTATGGTGAACATGCGGAATACAGTCCCGAATATATCGCTCATACAGTAAGGATTGCTTATGCCGTTAAAAAAGGAAATGGAGAAATAAGGAGAGTGAATATCAATGCTGCTCCGCTGGATATTGAAGGTTTTAAAGTTGTAAAAGCAGCCGGAATAGGAACATATCAGATTTTTCAGGAAACTTATCATCCAGAGGCTTATAAAATTTATCATCAACGAGGTAAAAAGGCTGATTATAATTACAGGCTGACTGCTTTGGACAGGGCACAGGAAGCGGGTATTGATGATGTGGGAATAGGTGCTTTGTTTGGCTTATACGATTGGCGTTTTGAAGTGCTTGCTTTGGTTAGGCATGCGAATCATTTTGAAGCTTGCTATAATGTGGGGCCACATACCATATCTTTTCCCAGGGTGAAAGATGCGTCCGGACAAAATCTGAAAACGAACTATTTTGTAAGCGATGAAGATTTTACTAAACTGATAGCTATCTTGAGATTGGCTGTACCTTATACAGGAATGATCCTGACAGCAAGAGAACCTGCTGCCTTAAGAGATGAAATAATACAGTATGGAGTTTCGCAAATAGATGGTGGAACTAATATTGAGATTGGTAGCTATGCGGAAAAAATAGCTCAGGAAAGGAATCTGAACAGAGGACAGTTTCAGATAAATGATGACAGGCCTTTGAATGATATAATCGATGAATTGCTTGATCAGGGTATGATTCCTTCTTTCTGCACAGCTTGTTACAGGCTTGGCAGGACAGGAGAACATTTCATGGAATTCTCTGTTCCGGGATTCATTAAGCGTTATTGTACTCCTAATGCCATTCTTACGCTGGCAGAATATCTTATTGATTATGCACCTCAACATACTGCAGATAAGGGGTGGGGTGTTATTTATTCAACGATTGATAATATGGAAGATGAGAATATGAAAGCTTCTATCCTTGAGAAGATAAAACTGTTAAAGTTGGGAAAGAGAGATTTGTATTACTAATTCTTACTGATAATTATTACAGATTATGGCACGTGATTTAAAACCGCACATTGGAATTTTTGGTCGGAGAAATGTGGGCAAGAGCTCATTCATCAATGCACTGACGGGACTTGATGTGGCTATTGTGTCTGAGGTTCCGGGTACTACAACTGATCCTGTAAAGAAATCAATGGAGATTCTGGGAGTTGGACCTGCCATTATTATTGATACAGCGGGTATTGATGACAGTGGGGAACTTGGCGAAAAAAGGATTGCAAAGACGTTGGATGTAATTAAGCAAATAGATTGTGCTATATTACTCATTACGGATAATACCTTTGGCGAACGTAAATTTTATAAAGCCCGATTGGGACTGCCTGATTGTATATAACCAAAGTGGAATATGGAACCCTTGCTGAATAGTACAATCAAGGAAATTCATGCAAATATAATACCAATGCGCCTATTGTTTGAGTTTAGCGCAAAAACAAATTTCAATATTAAACTGTGTTATCGAAACGCTTAAGTATTATTCCCCGAAACGGCTTATTTCAAAAAGCCTTCATTATTGAAAGGATTGATTTAATCGTGGTGGATATTGTTTTGCTTATTACTTCAAATGATTCTGAGGCTCCGGAGGGCAGGACTTATTTTACCCTCAGTAAATTGGCATTCGTGATGTATTGGATAATGGAGGCTATTAATATTGTTGTAAAATGAGACTGAACTAGAAGGTTGTTCTGCATAACCACAGGTATAAAACCCAAATTGATTATAACAGATAGTCCAGGTATTTAAGACTGTAAATAAGATTGTTCCCCCCTGATATTTCCGTTAAACGGGGGTTTCAGCCGTGGGCTTATATGCCTCACATGCGAGGTCCTTTTTGACCCGATTATGTGAAAAGCGGGCGGGGAAAAATTATCAGAATTTGAAAGGATGGCGGATTCCACATTTTAATTTCTTGAATCGTGCCCTACGCCATCAGGTTGTGGTTTATGTTGAATGGGACATAAGGGGAGGTTTTTTTAAATCCCGAAATGGTCTGAGAGAGAATATACGGAAAAAGCAATTGACCTTTGGACGTTGTAGCCGGGACTGGACGGAAATAAAGAATCCAATAACAAATTATCCATTTGGTTATCCAGTGTGGCAGTTGTATGATTACCGCGGAAACAGGTATTTAGTCGTCTGTGGCTGAGGCTATTGAAGCAGGTGTCCCAGTTACAAAACTATGGATTGACTATTGCCTGGATAAATGGAATCTTCGAAAGGGCAATAGCTCCTTTTATGAGCTGATGTATGATGACGGTAAGCGAAATATTAAAACAGGCAGGAGTTGTCAAGAGAAGATATTATCCGCTTACTATCTATTACAGATAAAGAAGAACACGATGAGTTGATAAAAAGGGCTTATTCAATAAAGGAGAGAATTATTGGCAGAAAAGTATACCTGAGAGGGTTGATTGAGTTTTCCAACTATTGCAGAAAGAATTGCTATTATTGTGGGAATAAGAAGCGGAAATCATAAAGTTTCCAGATATTTTCTTTCTGATACGGAAATTTTAGAGATTGTTGAATTTGCACAGGAAAATCACTTGAAAGGCGTTGTTCTTCAGTCGGGAGAACTAAGTAACGAAGAGTTTGTAAATAGAATAACGGCATTAATAGCTAAAATAAAGAAAGTTACAAATCCGGATTTCCGTATTACTCTTTCTCTTGGAGAGCACTCTTTGGATACGTACAAAAGTTGGTTTGATGCAGGTGCTCAGAGATATTTGCTGAGAATTGAAACATCCAGCGAAGATCTGTATAATAAGATACATCCTTCAGATGAGTTGCATAGCTTTAAAACACGTCTGAAATGTTTGGATTATCTTCGGGAAACTGGCTATATGACGGGGACGGGAGTGATGATTGGTTTGCCTTTTCAAACGATTGAGAACCTTGCAGACGATTTATTGTTTATAAAAGAAAGGGATATTGATATGGTAGGAATGGGGCCATATCTTGAACATGCGGATACGCCCTTATACAATTATAAGGATTTGCTGATGCCTCTTAACGAACGGTTCAATTTATCCATTCGTATGATTGCTGTTTTAAGGATATTGATGCCCGATATAAATATTGCATCGACTACAGCTCTTCAGTCGATTATTCCAATGGGAAGGGAAATTGGTTTGAAAGCCGGTGCAAATGTAGTAATGCCAAATCTTACGCCATTGAAATATAGGCGCAGTTATCTTCTTTACGAAAACAAGCCATGTATCAATGAAGATGCGGATGATTGCCTGAATTGTTTAGCTAAAAGGATAAAGATGATTGGTGAAGAGGTTGCATACAATGATTATGGTGATTCTAAACATTATATTAATAGAAACCTAATAGTATAATCTCTATGATAACAGAAGACGACATTTGCAATGTTCACATGATGACTGAAGAGGAGAAATATTATCTTCTTAAGAATGTTATTATTGATTATGATCGGAATGAGGATAATCTGATTCAGATTTTGCATATGGCACAGGCTATATTTGGTTATCTTCCTACTGAGGTGCAGCATTTTATAGCCAGTGAGATGGATTTGTCTGTTTCGAAAGTAAATAGCGTTCTTACATTTTATTCTTTCTTTTCCACAAAACCGAAAGGGAAATATACTATTGCTGTTTGTTTGGGAACAGCCTGCTATGTTCGTGGAGGTAAAGAGGTGCTGAATAAACTGAAAGATGAATTGGGTATTGATGTGGGCGAAACTACTCCGGACAAGAGGTATTCACTTACTGTGATGCGTTGCATAGGCTCTTGTGGACTTGCTCCGGCTATGACTATCAATGGCAAGGTGTATAAACAGGTTAACCCCAATAGAATAAAACGAATATTGGGAACTTTGAAATAGACCAAAAAATCTAATCTATAAATCTATGAAAATCAATACAATCAAAGATCTTGAATCGATAAAGAATGATTTTCTGAACAAAGAAAAAGCATTTCAGTTTACCGCTCATATTTGTTATGGTGCGGGCTGTATATCTTCTGATTGCAAGAAATTCAAGGAGGCGTTTGAGCAGGCTTTGGAACATGAGCACTTACAATCGAAAGTGAGGATAAAGCTGACCGGATGTATGGGAGCATGTACCTTGGGGCCGACTCTAATCATCAATCCGGGCAACACATTATATTGCAATCTTAATCCTGCAAGTGCTTCATTTATAGTGAATGAACATATTAAAGAAGGGAGAATTGCCGAAAGATTCTGCTATAAAAACCGTGAGACTGGTGAAGTAATTCCTGATTTAAATGAAATCCCCTTCTTTAAACATCAGAAAAAGATTGTACTTCAGAAATGTGGAACTATAGATTATGCATCAGTTGATGAGTATATTGCGCATGATGGATATTTTGCATTGGCTAAAGCGCTTACCATGAATCCAATAGAAGTTGTTGATGAAATTAAAAATTCAGGATTGAGAGGTCGTGGTGGTGGTGGCTTCCCAACAGGAACTAAATGGGAAATGGCAAATAAGGTAAGTAGCGACCTGAAATATCTTATTTGTAATGCAGATGAAGGTGATCCGGGTGCATTTATGGATAGAAGTCTGCTAGAAGGAGATCCTCATTCTGTGATTGAAGGTATGTTGATTGCCGGTTATGCTATTGGTGCTTCAAAAGGCGTAGTCTATATAAGAGCTGAGTACCCTATTGCGATTGAAAGATTGACTATGGCTATCAAAGCATCGCAGGAACTAGGAATTCTTGGAGATAATATTCTTGGAAGCAAGTTTAGTTTTGATATTGTAATCCGAATTGGAGCTGGAGCTTTTGTTTGTGGAGAAGAGACTGCATTGATGGAATCGGTGGAAGGAAAGAGGGGAGAACCCAGACAGAAACCTCCTTATCCGGTGCAGAGTGGTTTGTTCGGGAAGCCTACAGTTATCAACAATGTAGAGACATTGGGCAATGTTGCTCAAATTATATTAAATGGTTCAAAATGGTTTTCTTCCATTGGTACAGATAAAAGTAAAGGCACAAAAGTGTTTGCTTTGGCCGGAGCTATAGTAAACAAAGGATTAATCGAAGTTCCAATGGGCACTACGCTCGGCGAGATTCTTTTTGATGTAGGTGGAGGAATTCCGAGAGGGAAGTTATTCAAGATGGCACAAACCGGAGGTCCGTCGGGTGGTTGCCTTACTGCTGAGCATCTTAATACTCCTATTGATTACGAATCTCTTACGAAACTTGGAGCAATTATGGGCTCTGGTGGTTTGATCTGTACCGATGAAGATACATGTATGGTTGATATGGCTCGATTCTTTATGGATTTTGTTCAGGATGAATCGTGCGGAAAGTGTGTTCCGTGCCGTATAGGAACAAAGCGGATGCTGGAAATACTAGAAAGGATCACACGTGGAGAGGGAAAAGAAGGGGATGTTGAGCTTTTGATTGAACTCGGAGAATCAATCAAAGATTCAGCTATTTGCGGTTTAGGGCAGACAGCTCCCAACCCTGTTCTTAGCACAATTAAATATTTCAGGCATGAGTATGACGAGCATATAAAGATGGATTATTGTAGGGCCGGGGTTTGTGGCAGTCTTTTCCTTGCCCCTTGTCAGAATGCCTGTCCTGCAAAGGTTAATGTTCCCGGTTATGTTGCTTTGATAGCTGCAGGAAGAGTGCGCGATGCATATAACCTTATTCGTCAGGAAAATCCATTTCCATCTATTTGTGGTAGGGTTTGTACTCATCCATGCGAGAGTAAATGTCGTCGTGCTCAGATTGATGATCCTATTGCAATAGCCGACTTGAAACGTTATGCAGCCGACTTTGTATATAATTCAGGAGAACCGTTGGTAACTCTCAGTTTTCCTAAGAATGGAAGTTCGGTTGGTATAATTGGTGCAGGTCCGTCCGGATTAACTTGTGGATATTATTTGTCACGGCTTGGTTATACAGTTGATATATACGAGGAGAAAGATGTTGCAGGTGGAATTCTGGCTTACGGTATTCCTGAATACAGGTTACCAAAAGAAGAGTTGAAAAAGGAAATCGATGCAATTGTTCAGTCGGGAATTAATATTATCTACAACACAAAGGTTGGAAAGGACATCACATTCAGTGAATTGAAAGAAAAGTATAATGCGATATATATTTCAATAGGAACTCAGCTTTCACGAAAGATTGGTATAGAAGGAGAGGAAAAGGGCGGAGTGTATCACGGACTCGATTTCCTTAGAGATATCAGCATGAATAAAAAAGTGAAAGTTAAGGGAATTGTTGCTGTTATTGGAGGTGGTAATACAGCTATTGATGCAGCAAGATCTGCTCTTCGCCTTGGAGCTAAAGAGGTGCATATACTCTATAGAAGGAAAATGGAAGAGATGCCTGCTGACAGAAGGGAAATAGAAGATGCAATAGAGGAAGGAGTAATCTTGCATGAATTAGTAGCTCCGGTTCGTTTCGTGGGCGATGGAAAGGTTACAGGTATTGAATGCGTGAAAATGATACCCGGAAAGTTTGGAAAAGACGGCAGACGGATACCGGTTGAGGTAATTAACTCTATGTTTATGATGGATATTGATATGGCTATTCCGGCAGTGAGTCAGTATTCAGATTTACCTTTTATTCCAAAGGGTGAGGTTGGAGTAACCGATTGGGGAACATTTATCGTTGATCCGGAATCGCAGATGACCACTCAACCTGGAATTTTTGCAGGAGGAGATATTGCCCGTGGCTCTGATGTAGTAATTACTGCTATTGCTGATGGTAAAAATGCAGCAAGATCAATTGATAAGTATTTAGGTGGAACCGGAAAACTAAATATTGGTGAGCCGATAGAGATACCTACAAGAGGAGTGGATGAAGGAATTACAGTTGAACATGAACGGTTTGAAATGCAATCTCTTGATCCGAAAGAACGGGAAGGAAACTTTGATGAGGTGCGGTTAGGTTATCACAAACTAAACGCAATAGCAGAATCAATGAGATGTTTAAGATGCTCTGATCGTAATACTGATCGTAGTTCGGAAGATTAAAAAGCTAAAATTAAGTGCTATGATAAATCTGATAATAAATGATAAAGCTGTTCAGGTAAAAGAGGGAACTACCATTTTTGAAGCTGCAAAACAGAATCATATATTAATCCCTCACTTCTGTTATATGGAGAATGTACATCAGATTGGATCGTGCCGTATTTGTGTTGTAGAAGTGGAAGGTGCTAAAAATCTGATGGCATCGTGTGTAACCGAAGCTAAAGAAGGAATGGTTATCCATACCAATTCGGAAAGAGTACGCAATGTCAGAAAAGTAATCTACGAGCTGATGCTTTCAGATCATCCTAAGAATTGTCTCACTTGCTGGAGAAATCAGAATTGTGAGTTGCAGGAACTAGGTAATTTAATTCAGGTTGATGAGTATAGGTATGAAGGTGCCAAATCAAAAGAATTTGTAGACAGTTCCAGTCCGTCAATAGTTCGCGATAGTTCAAAGTGCGTTCTTTGTCGCCGATGTGTAACCGTATGTAATCAGGTTCAGGGCGTTTGTCTCATGAATCCACATCATCGCGGTTTTTCTACATTTATAGGACCATCGGAAGATGAGCTTTTGGGAGAATCAATTTGTACCAACTGTGGTCAGTGTGTTTTGGTATGTCCTGTTGGAGCCTTGAAAGAGAAAGACTCAACACAAGAGGTATGGGAAGCCTTGTATGATAAATCTAAAACCGTTATTGTGCAGACAGCTCCGGCCGTGCGTGCAGCACTTGGAGAATTGTTTGGTTATGAACCTGGTACATTGGTTACAGGCAAGATGGCTTCGGCCTTGCACAATATCGGTTTTAAGTATGTTTTTGATACCAATTTTGCTGCCGACCTAACTATTATGGAGGAAGGATCTGAATTTCTGCAAAGATTAAAAGATATGTTTTCTTCTAAGAAAAATGAGGTTGTTCTCCCAATGATTACCAGCTGCAGTCCGGGCTGGATAAAGTACGTAGAGCATCATTACCCAGATCAGTTGGCTCATCTGTCTAGCTGTAAATCTCCTCACATGATGTTGGGAGCATTAACTAAGTCTTATTTTGCAGAAAAGGTTGGCATTGATCCGAAATCTATTTTTATGGTTTCAGTTATGCCTTGCACGGCTAAAAAGTTTGAGATAATTCGTCCGGAGATGTATAATAACGGATTAGCAAATGTAGATGCAGTGATTACTACCCGTGAGTTGGGACGAATGATTAAAGACGCGGGGATTGATTTTAGAAACCTACCAGATGGAACGTTTGACAGCCCGTTGGGATTGTCTTCCGGTGCTGCCGATATATTTGGTACAACCGGTGGTGTAATGGAAGCAGCTTTACGTACTGTATATGAGTTGGTTACGGGTCGTGAACTTCCTACGGAAAAGCTTCACTTAAAACCTCTTATGGGACTAAAAAGAATAAAGACAGCAGAACTGAAGATAGAAAAACCATTACCGGAGTTTAATTTTCTGGCAGGAGTAACCTTAAGGGTTGCCGTTACAAGCGGGTTGATAGGTGCAGCTGAATTAATGGAAGAAATCAAGAACGGCACAAGTACATATCATTTCATTGAAGTAATGGGTTGCCCCGGTGGATGTATCAGCGGAGGCGGGCAGCCACGACCGGTTAATGATGCATACAGGATGAAGAGACTCGATGCTATTTACAGAGAGGATGAAGGGAAAACTTTACGAAAATCACATGAAAACCAGGATATAAAGACTTTATATAGTGAATTCCTTGGTGCACCTCTTGGACATAAATCGCACGAACTGCTTCATACAGTTTATACACCACGAAAAAAAGACTAAACAATATTCTTTTGGATATACTATTCATTATTTATTCAATATTAAGCTATATACTATCCTGAAGATAATAAATGAGGATAACTTTTATACCTATAATATCAGATAATTAATTAAATTAAATTTCTTTATTAATAAGTCGAAGTTTGAGTGTTTATTTTCTTGTTTGTTTGTTTAGTTGAGAATATATTTTTAGTATATTTGCTGCATATAATAAATTATATCCTTTTAAACAAAGAAAAACAACATGAAAAAACTCTTTTCGATTTTCCTGATTTGTTCGTGTTTAACGTGCGGTAGTACGATGAAAGCGGGCAATTACGATCTAATTCCTCTCCCAAATTCATTGGTACAGAGTGAAGGACGTTTTGTATTGAATGATAAATGTGAATTTATTGTTCAGAAGGGACTGGACAGTAAGTTTACCAAGGTGGCAGAAGATTTTGCAAAACAATTGAATCTTACTTCTGGTATCAATGTTAAGGTAAGTACTAAAGCTGCTAAGAAAGCTGTTAGTAATACTATCACTGTTGTTCTGAACAAAAAAGTTCCGGCAGAAGGTTATAAATTAGACGTAGAAAAAGACAAGGTTCTTATTGAAGCATCTGCACCCGAAGGTTTCTTTCACGCTATTCAAACAGTAAAACAGTTACTTCCTGCTGCTGTTTTTGGTAAAACATTGGTAAAGGACCAGAAATGGGAGCTTGCTTGTGCCAAAATCAGCGATGCTCCTCGTTTTAGTTACAGAGGTATGCATCTTGATGTATCACGTCATTTTTTCAGTGTTGATGAAGTGAAAAAGTACCTTGATGTAATGGCTCTGCATAAATTGAATAAATTTCACTTCCATCTTACAGATGACCAGGGATGGAGAATTGAAATTAAAAAATATCCGGAACTTACAACTATTGGAAGCCAGCGTGCATACACAATGGTGGGTAAAAACTGGGGAAGTTCTGATGGTAAACCTCATGGAGGATTTTACACTCAGGAACAAATAAAAGAGATTGTGAAGTATGCACAAGATCGTTTTATCACAATTATTCCTGAAATTGACCTTCCAGGACACATGGTAGCAGCTTTGGCTAGTTATCCAAGTCTTGGTTGCACTGGCGGCCCTTACAAGGTTTCTACAGAATGGGGAGTACTTGATGATGTATTATGTGTAGGAAAAGAAGAAACATTTACTTTCCTTGAAAATGTATTGACAGAAGTTATGGAACTATTCCCTTCTAAGTATATTCATATTGGAGGTGATGAATGCCCAAAAGTTCGCTGGGAAAAATGTCCGGTTTGCCAGGCAAAGATTAAGGAACTTGGATTGAAAGCAGACGAAAAACATTCTGCTGAGGCTAAATTACAAAGTTATACAATGACTCGTATCGAGAAATTCCTGAACGATAAAGGTCGTATGATTATTGGATGGGATGAAATACTCGAAGGGGGTCTTGCTCCTAATGCAACTGTAATGTCATGGAGAGGAATGGAAGGCGGTATAGAAGCTGCTCGTCAGGGACATGATGTAATTATGACTCCAGGTTCTCATCTGTATTTCGACCATTATCAATCTTTAGATCCTAGAGAACCACTTGCTATCGGAGGATTTACTCCTGTAGAAAGAGTTTATTCATTTGAACCGGTTCCTGCAGAATTGACAAAAGAAGAAGCAAAACACATTCTTGGTCCTCAGGCAAATTTATGGACCGAATATATTGAATCAGAAGATCATCTGGAGTATATGCTGGTTCCTCGTTTAGCTGCTTTAAGCGAAGTACAATGGACAAATGCTGATAAGAAAGACTATGCAAGTTTTACTTCACGCATTAGCCATATTGCAGATATCTATGATGTAATGGGATTGAATTATGCTAAACATATTTTTGAAGCAACTCCTTCTTATGCTGTAAATACAGAAAAAGGATGCGTGGAAGTTACTTTAAAAACAATTGGTGATGCTCCAATTTATTATACAATAGACGGAACAGAGCCTACTGTAAATAGTACTAAATACACAGCTTCGGTTGAAATTCCTTATTCTTGTACACTTAAAGCAATGGTGGACAGAAAGAATATGAAACTGCGTAATGTAGAAAAAACATTCTCTTTCACTAAATCAACTGCTAAGAAAGCAACATTGAACACAACACCAAGCAAGAAGTTTGAATGTAATGGTGCTGCTACTTTGGTAGATGGTATCCGTGGTGGTAAAAACTACAATGATAGTTGGGTAGGTTTCCAGGCCGAACCAATGAATTTAGTTATCGATTTAGGAGAAAATACAAAAGTTAAGTCAGTTCGTTTAGGTACCAACTCTGCGAAAGGCGACTGGGTATTCCCTCCAAAAGATATCACTGTTTACCTTTCTGCTGATGGTCAGAATTTCAAAGAAGCTGCTAAACTAGTTCTTCCGGAAGCTCAAAAAGGAGATAAGGACGGAGTGAATGATTATACTCTTGGTTTTGCTCCAACACAAGCTAAATTTGTGAAGGTAATCGTTAATAACGTTACTTCTATGCCTCAATGGCATGGTGGAAAAGGCAAAGCTGCAAATGTGTTTGTAGACGAAGTATGCGTTGAATAATATTTCAGAAAAAAATAGAAAAGCTAAGGGCGCTCAATGTTTGTTGAGCGCCCTTCCTTTTAACTCTGGTCAGAGGATTATATAACTTAGATCAGAAGTTTATCTGTTGTTTGTATTTACTCCTTCTACTTGGTTTTCTTCATTATTATTGTTTAAATCATCATTTGATATTCCTTTCTTTGCTTTCTTTGCAGCAGATGTTTTGAGAGTTCCAAATCTGTATGACAGACTTATTCTGAAATCGCGTGCATTGATATAATTTACATTTTTCATAGTAAAACTCCTGTCGTTTGTTCTGCTTGTATATTCTTTTGTTTTCCAGAATGGATCATTGCAGGAGAGAGATACTGATAATTTTTTGTTCAGGAAGTCTTTGCTAACTGAAAAACTGGTAAAATAGAATGCCGATGTTTTTCCCTGCAGACTAACTCTTGGGGCAAAGTAACCTCCATTCAGATTTAAACGGAAGTTTTGTGGAAGCGTATATTGGAGTCCTGTATAGCAATTGTAAAAGAATCCATCTGTACTTAGCACATCTGTTGACGATGTTGCATCACTTTTCATGTTTACATAAAAAACGCCTCCGTTTATTATAAGATTGAAATTCTTAAAAGCATTCCAGTTGCCATACAAATTAAAACTGGTTCGTTGACTATGACCAATATTATCGTAGGTAGTTTGACTTACATTTGGCTTTTTAGGATCAATAAATGTGTAGCTTTCTATTCCATTATTTTCGAATCGATAACTTAAACTAAGATTAATATTAAGCTTGGGGGAGAATTTACTGTAATTCAAATTCAAGTTATGGCTTTTTTCCGGGTTTAGTTTTGGATTACCATAGCTGATGTTTTCAGGATCTGTATCATTTATATACGGATTCAGGTTTCTAATGCCTGGACGACGAATACGCATGGAATATCCAAAACTGATTTGTTCTGAAGGATTTTTCATATACGAAACAGTAGCCGAAGGAACTAAATTAGAATAGTTGACTTTAAAGTTCATCTCGGGAGAGAGAATGTATTTAACTTTCTGGCTAGTGCTTTCTTCGCGTACTCCGGCCTTAAATCCAAACTTCTTTATTTTGATGTCGTAACTGATATAAGTAGAATAAATTTCCTGTGTGTGCTTAAAGTCGTAAGACGGATCAATTACCAAAGTATCATTTTGCCAACGTTCCGTTTCACTGTTACTTTTACGGAGAATAAACTTTAAACCAGCTTCAAGCTTTTGCCCCTGCCAAGTTGGGCGTGTATAGTCAAGCTGCATTGTATGTTCATTTGTTGCGGCTTTATTTACGTTGTTCTGAGTACGTGCCAGAAATAGGGGAACAGCACCCGATAAGTTCTTTAATAAAGTGTTGCTTTTACTATCGTTAGGGTTGTTGTCGAATTTGTAAGAAACAGTAAGAAGTTCGTCCTTGCGATGCGTAGAACGCTGATAGTCTACATTTATGTCTGTTGAACCAAACGTTCTGGTTGATTTGCTGTATCTGTCATAACTGTAATATGGATTATATTCAGCATCTTTCATTTCAACCATGTAGTCTGAAATACCAGTTATTTTTCCGTTAAACCTTTCGACTGACAAGCTTACAAGATTAAGTGTGTCTATCTCGTAACTGGCCTCTACTGTACCAAACTGAAACGGTCCTTTATTCTTTGAACGCCCGTTCTGAGTCATATATTTCTCTATGTTATTTACGAGATTTGTACGTTCCAGATAAGAATCATTGTAAGGCGTGTTGATGTAATTGTAATTGTAGTTTGCAGTAATGCCAAACTTTCCCGTTTTTAAAGATAAATAGGCTCCTCCACCTATGCGTCCTTGTGTGCTGGCATTACTCCGAATGGTAGCTGTATATCCTTGAATTCCACTTTTTACGGTAATGATATTAATAATTCCACCAACGCCTTCAGCATCATACTTGGCTCCGGGATCAGTTATTACTTCAACACTTTTAATAGAATTGGCAGGCATGCTTTTCAGAACATCGCTCGGGTTATTGCTTATCATGTTGGACGGCTTGCCATTCAGGTATATTTTAAAGTCGGACGAACCTTTCAGTTGAATATTATCTTCATTGTCCACCGTAATCATTGGTATCTTACGAAACATTTCCAAAGTGTTGCTGGTTTTAGCCTCCGGGTCGTTTTCGATACTGTATGTCAGCTTATCTATTTCAACCTTTACTAAAGGCTTTTGCGCCACAACCACAACTTCATTTAGTAGTGCTGAAGTTTCAGTCATAAATATAGAACCCAAAGAAATCTGCTTTTGATTTGCGGTAAGAGAAAACCTTTTTACTGCTGGCTTCATGCCAACAAACTGTATAGCAATTGCATAATTGCCGGGCGAAGCATTAAAAGAAGCCGTGAAATTTCCGTTATTATCACTTACCACCACCTTTAGCGGATTTTGTGGTGAGCGNGCTGCGGCTATACTAAGCGTGGCATATTGTACCCCCTGACCGGATATAGAATCAATAACAGTTCCTTTAACNGTATATCCTGTCNGTTGGTCTGTTCTTCTCTGANGCGTTTGAGCCACGTTGCTTAGTACGGAAATTAGCAGGAAAAGAATGAAACAAANACTCCTCATATTTCCGTTATAATTTAGTTATTGGTAATGAATATACTGACGCTTCTTAAATAACATTTNAAAAATCAATTTGTTCGTCTCACAATATCAATAAAATAGAGTTTAAAAAGTAATATCTAAATATTTATGTTTTTGGTGTGATTTTTTAAATAAATAGTATATATTTGTATGTTATTATTGAAGAGTAGAAAGTGATGAAACAATTTACAGAACTGGTTGAGTATGCGTTGAAGGCCCCTTCCGGACATAATACGCAGCCTTGGAAATTTAAGTTAACAAGTAAAGGTCTTGATATTTATCCTGATTTTAGTCGTTCATTGTCTGTGGTGGATGGCAATAACAGAGAGTTGTATATTAGTTTAGGAACTACAACAGAGAATCTTTGTATTGCCGCACGTCATTTTGGATATCAGGATAGTGTAAGCATTCTTACAGATACCACTGGTGAATATTATGTTCATGTAGAATTAGAGAAAGCTGATAAAACTTATTCGGATTCTCTTTTCGAGCAGATCAATAAAAGACAGACCAACAGACGAATCTATACTAATAGGTCGTTGACTAAAGATACGTTGAAAGTTTTAAGGGACGTTCAGCTGGAGTATGGGGTACATGTTCACTTGTATGAGAAAAAAGATGCAGAATTCAATCAGCTGAAAGAGTTTGTTTACAGAGGTAATGAAATGCAGATGACAGACAGTGCCTTTAAAAAAGAACTTACCAACTGGATACGACTAAATAAAAAACAGGTTCTTAAATATAAAGATGGACTGACGTATGCTGTTATGGGTTCGCCATCAGTCCCTTCATGGATAGGAAAACCAATCATGAATTTTATGTTGACTCCTGAGGCACAAAACAAATCGGATAAGAAGAAAATAGAATCTTCATCTCTGCTGGCTCTTTTTACTGTTGAAAATAGTACGCCTTTAGATTGGATTGCTTTAGGACGCTCGCTTGAAAGATTTCTGCTAGAATCCACATTGTTGGGAGTAACCAATGCTTATTTAAATCAGCCATGTGAGATAAATTCGCTTGCCGATGAAATGCGAACCAGGCTTGATATAAATGGAGAATATCCAATGTTGCTTGTTCGCCTTGGACATGCTGTTTCTATGCCTTACTCGCCAAGAAAAGAGGTTAACGATATGGTCTTTAATTAAAAACAGGCTTTAACTAGACGTTTATTAATTACATCTCAGGCAATATTGAATAATTTGTATAAACAGACCCATGTTTTTTATTATAAAAAAAGATAGAAAGCTTTTCCTTTCTATCTTTTTTATAATAAAACTATTTTTAAAGAATTATCCTTTTACTTCTTTTTTAGCTGCTTTTTTAACTTCACCTTTAGCATCTTTGCATGCTTTTTTGCAATCTTTCTGGCATTCTTTTGAACAAGCTTTAGCGTCTTTGTTAGCTATTTTAGCGTCTTTGCAAGCTTCTTTACATGCAGCTTTGCATTCTTTTTTTCCAGCTTTTGCCATTTTAGCAGCGTCTTTGCATTCAGCCTTTGCATCTTTACATTCTGCTTTTGCTTCTTTACAACATGCTTTAGCTTTGTCTTTTTGTACTGTAGCAGTCTTCTCAGCTTTTTCTACTTTTTTTGATACTGTTTGTGCGTTTGCAGTGAAGCTAACAGCTGCAATGAATGCAGCAAATAAAATAATTTTTTTCATATTCGTTGTTTTTATTAGTTATCAGCCTGATCTCACACTTTCTTTAGAAAGTGGGTTTAATACAGACTTCAGCGTGTGAAAGTACAAAATAAAATGAAATAATAAATAGTAATATCCAAAAAATCGCAGAGTTTTTCTGCAAATTATAATTTGTTGAATTTTATTCTTCTAATTTTAAATATTTGTTAATTGAAACAATTGTTATTTTAATAGAAGCGTAAATGCAATTCTAGTCTAAGTATGGATAAAACAACAACGGGCAGAAAAGCTTATTCTTTTCTGCCCGTTGATTGAAACTATTTTAAATAAAGATTATTTCTTCATTTCCTTCTTCATATCTTTCTTCATTTCTTTTTTAGCGTCCATAGCTTCTTTCTTTCCTTCTTTTGCTTTAGTCTTTACACCTTCTTTAGTGCATTTATAATCATTTTTGCATTTTGCTACAGCTTCCTGATATTGAGCTTTAGTAATCTTTCCCTCTTTCAATTCTTTATCATATTTGGCGAGAGCTTCTTTATACTTAGCTTCAGTATCAATTTTCTCAAATTTAGTAGTCGTTTTTGACTTCATGTCCTTAACAGTAGCTTGTGCTTTTGTTGCTTTTTCTTTCTTAACAGAAGCAGCTTTCTCTGTTTTCTCAACTTTTTTATTTACTGTTTGAGCGTTTGCTGCGCTGAAACTTGCTGCAAATATAAATGCAGCCAATAGAACTAATTTTTTCATATAATCCTCCTTAAATAGTTAATCCTATTGATAACATATTAAGGAGCAAAATTGTTTAATAGTTTAACGAAAATTATTCAGCACTGTGCTTATCTTTTTCAAATCGCACAAACTGAAGGTTTTTCTTTAGCTTGTTATCTGCCCTGAAACAAATTTTCTGTGCTCTTACCTTTGATGGAGTACATTCTTCGGGAGTATCAAAACCATCACTGGTAGCAGAAAGGGTGAAGATGCCCAGGTTGTCGAGATAAACACTGTCGCCATTGTGTAGATGTTCTTCCATTAAATCGACTAATCCCGATAAGGTTGACAGGATATCTCCTTTTGAAAGGGAGCAACGATGTGATAGTTCTTCGGCCAGATTGGCAATATGTACCTTTTCATTGCGGATTGGAACTGCGTAGTATTTTGTTGTTTTATCTTTCAGTGCGGAACGTTTTGTTTTTACTCTATATCTAAATGCCATTATTATTAGTGAGTTTTTAATTTATACTAGGAATATTTTTCGTTTGATGTATATCAAATATAGTGTTTGATATACATCAAACGTATGCTTAGATGTACATCATAATACTGCTTTGATGTACATCAAACTAAATACAATATTACGGATATTTAATGAAGTCCGCAAACATATTTGATAAAATATTTAGCAATATTGGACAAGAATAATCAGCAAACTCACTTTATCTTTGCACTATCAATTAAAACAAAGAAGTATGGAAATAAAATCGTCAACACGGGAAGAATATTTGAAAAGAGTGAATGTTGTAGTAGATTACATCAATAACCACCTCGACGAAGAACTCGATTTGCAAAAGCTGGCTGAGATGTCAAACCTGTCAACTTATCATTTTCATCGAATCATGAAAGCTTTTCTGGGCGAAACACTCGGAGCATACATAATAAGAGTAAGGTTGGAAACTGCTGTCCGTCTGCTTCGGTATACCGACCTTCCTGTGGAGCAAATAGCCTATAGCGTGGGTTATGAGATGCCTTCTTCTTTATCGAAATCGTTCAAACAATTTTATGATATAACTCCATTAGAATACCGTAACAATAAAAACTTTGTAATTATGAAACCTGTACAATTAAATCCGGATTTGAATCTGAAATCGCCTAAGGTGATAGATATTGAAACTAAAAAAGCAATTTATATCCGTTTAACCGGAGCATATTCCGAACTCGACTTTTGTGGGGCATGGGGCAAACTTTGGGCGTATGTGAAAGAGAATAAACTTTTCTCGGCAGGCATTGAGCACATCAGCATTTATCATGATGATCCTAAGGTTACTACATCTGAGAAACTTCGCACAGACGTGTGTCTTGTACTTCCAAAACCGGCAGAACCAAAAGGTGAAATAGGAGTGAAGGAGATTACTGGAGGCAAGTATGCTGTTTTCTTGTATCAAGGTCCTTATACAAACCTGGGAATTGTGTATGATACCATCTTCGCAAAATGGCTTCCCGATTGTGGATACGAACTTCGTAACGCTCCGTTGTATGAGAAATATATAAATGATCCTTCACGCACGGAAGAAGCCAAACTGAAGACGGAGATTTATATTCCGTTGCAGTAATGGTTTGCAATCAAAATAAACTGAATAACCCGGATAAAACTGTTATATATTGTTTTGTTCGGGTTTTTAATTTTCGATAATAGCCCTTGATTTTTGTATTTTTTTCATTGAAATGGTGAGGGATGACTGTTTTGGTGATGGATAATCAGCCTTTGGTGAGGGTTGATTTTGCATCCCTCACCCCTGAAAAGGCTTATCTATAAATGGTTTTAGTGAAAATGGTGAGGGTAGTGAGGGATGATTTTGATTTAAAAAAATATAGAGAAGAGAATTGTATTTGCTTGAAAATAAGCTCGAACTGTCTATGCTTTATCGCTCATTTTAATAAACTCCTTCGAAAAAGTGTGCTCAAAGTGCAAAAACTCCTTCGAAAAAATGTATTCTCTTACAGAAACTCCTTCGATTTTTTGTAAAAGAAGGAAGTAATGATGAAAAAAAGTTGCTCGTACTTCCATGTCTGATTTCCGTGAAGAAGAATGGCTGACTAATTTTCCTCTGTATTCTATATGTGAGCTGACTACTTATATTGAAGACAAACAGATATAAACAAAGACCTTTATTTCAAAAATAACATTTCATTTTGTTACATATTCCAAAAAAGCACTAACTTTGTGCCATATTCTCATATAAGGGGTGCCTCAATATAACGGGCTGAGATTATACCCATAACCTGATCCGGGTAATGCCGGCGGAGGGAACGAAAGATAGAAAAGACCCCTTTTCTGTTTTATTTAACTAAAAATAGGTATGAAAAAGAAAGTACAGATGCTTGTCGGCTTAACACTGATTGGCTCATCGTCTTTTGCGCAGGTAAAGGATAGCCTGCGTTTGGTAAGACTGCAGGAAGTGCAGGTAGTAGGAACACGCGCAACGGCTAAGACTCCGGTTGCATTCTCAAATGTTAGTAAGGATCAAATTAAAAAGCAGAACTTCGGGCAGGATATTCCCTTCTTGCTTACTATGACTCCTTCGGTGGTAGCAACTTCCGATGCCGGAGCAGGAGTAGGGTATACAGGTATACGAGTTCGTGGAACGGATGCTTCACGTATCAATGTTACTGCCAATGGCGTGCCTTTGAACGATGCCGAGTCTCACACGCTTTATTGGGTAGATATGCCCGATTTTGCTTCGTCTATTGAAGATCTTCAGATTCAGCGCGGAGCCGGAACCTCTACTAATGGTGCGGGTGCGTTTGGTGCAAGTATTAATATGAAAACGGAATCTATTTCAGCACTTCCTTATGCCGAAATTAATGGTTCGTATGGATCATTTAATACGCACAAGGAAACATTTAAAGTTGGAACTGGGTTGCTGAAAAGCCGATGGGCTTTCGATGCCAGATTATCTAATCTTGCTTCAGACGGATATATTGACCGGGCTTCTACAGATTTGAAATCGTTCTTTGCTCAGGCAGGTTATTATGGTGATAACGACATCTTTAAATTTATAGTTTTCGGCGGAAAGGAAAAAACTTATCATGCTTGGAATGGTAACGAAGACCTCGCTGGAAAAGGTCGTCGTTATAATCCTTGCGGTGAAATTCAAGATGCCGACGGAAATGTGATTGGTTTTTATAAGGATCAGACTGATAACTATACTCAAACTAATTATCAGATGCTTTACACTCATATTTTTTCACCAAAGTGGAACATGAATCTGACATTACACTATACTGATGGAGAAGGTTATTATCAGGAATATAAGAACAAAAGATCTTTGGAAGAATATGGACTTCAACCTTTTGTGCATTATGGTAAACTAATAGAAAAGAGTGATTTGGTACGCCAGAAAAGAATGGATAATGGTTTTGGCGGAGGAGTGTTCTCCTTTAATTATTCTTCCGGCCGTTTACAAGCCTCTTTAGGTGGAGCTGCCAACGAATACAAGGGGAATAATTACGGTAGAGTAATCTGGGTGAAGAATTATTTTAATACTGTGCTTGATCCCGATCACGAATATTATCGTAACAATTCAGATAAAACGGATGCTAATATTTATTTGAAAGCAAGCTATGAATTGCTTAAAGGATTAAGTGCTTACGGGGATTTGCAGTATCGATACATTCATTACACTATTGATGGTTTGAATGATAAGTGGGACTGGACTAAGACTCCGGGCGGAATGCAGACTTTGGCAGTAGATAACAACTATAACTTCTTTAATCCGAAGGCTGGTCTTTTCTGGCAGATGAATAAAAATAATTCTGCTTATGCTTCGTTCTCTGTGGCTCATAAAGAACCTACCCGTAATAACTTTACGGATGCTAAGTTTGGCAAGACTCCTTCTTCGGAAAGATTGTTCGATTATGAAGCCGGATATACATATAATGATTCCCGATTTCTTGTAGGTGTGAACTTCTACTACATGAAATATAAAGATCAGCTTATCCTAACCGGTCAGACAAATGATATTGGTGAGCCGCTTGCTGATAATGTTCCTGATAGTTACCGTGTAGGTATGGAATATATGCTTGGTGCAAAGATTACTTCCTGGTTGAGATGGGATGGAAACGCAACTTTAAGTCAGAATAAGATTAATAATTATACTGAATATCTTGATAATTATGATGCAGACTGGAAGCCATTGTATACTCAAACATCTAACTACGTAGGAAAAACAACAATTGCTTATTCTCCAAGTGTAATAGCAAATAGCATGTTTACATTTACTTATAGGAATTGGGATGCAGCACTTCAATCAAGTTATGTAGGTAAACAATACCTGTCTAACTCTCAGCAAGAAGATTGTGTTCTCGATGCTTACTTTGTAAATAACCTCCGTTTGGGGTATACGTTCAGTCTGCCTGCATTTAAATCAATTCATTTAGCTCTTTCAATCAATAATCTGTTTAATGAGAAGTATGAAAGTAACGGATATGGATATAGCTCTTATGTGATTGATGCAGATGGAAGTAAAACACGTTATAACGGTGCCGGTTATTTTGCTCAGGCAGGAACAAACATTTTGGCTGGAATTACGTTGAAATTCTGATAAAGAAAATATACTATAATGGATTATCTTGAAATTATAGGCACACTAATAGGCTTGCTTTATCTCTACTTAGAGTATAAAGCAAGTATCTATTTGTGGTTTGCCGGAGTTGTTATGCCGCTTGTATACATATATGTGTTTTATGCTGCGGGACTTTATGCAGATATGGGTATTAATATCTATTATTTACTGGCCGGTTTGTACGGGTTAGTGATGTGGATGAAAAAGTCCGACCAAAAAGAAGGAGAGGAGCGACCTATTTCTTATACTCCGGTTAAATACTTCTTGCCGATAATTATTATCTTTGCCATACTTCCCTCTAGTTTCGTGTTGTTTCGGTGGATTGTTAGGTTTGATCGGTAACGAGTTATATGAATATACGGTCGTTGGTGTAAGGTTATTAGAATTCGCATGTTTACTCAGACGTATTCCCTTGGCATGACAGGTCATTATTTGCTTTAGTCCTATTTGTCGATAAGGTTGTTTTTCATAGCCCGT
>JGI20225J20221_1001509_pt1 | contig 28377 bp, 19 predicted proteins | sample BioMet4_FD_20221 | JGI IMG/M metagenome (IMG submission 20221)
AGCCGCCAAGCTTAGGCAGTTGCGGGTGTAATCTATCTTTCGAAGTGTTCATACAAACACTCCGAAAAAAATAAAGAAATGGAGAAAACTATGTTTGAAAAAGAATAAACACATTGAGAGATAAGTTTATTTTCTTAATTAAAACGTCAGACTATTAATAGTAATGTGATACTTTGAAACTAAATGAATGCCGATATATAGTGGATAACACTCCCGGCGATGTCTCCGTTTCGACTCCGAAATCGACGAATAAAAAGACTTAAACGTAACTAATTTATAGACACACGTCCAACTCTAACTCATAAAATATTGGAACACGCTTGACGGAAACGGGGTCGAATTTCCACAACCGACTTCTACAAAAACTCAGAAATTCTTCATAGATAGCTTTGAAAAGTCTTCGGCTACGTGTTGCATATATTCTATAACTTTCACACTGATTAGTGCTGCATTTTTCGACCAACTCATAAAGTAATTTCTTCTTAAACTATTCCGAACCACAGGAACTTCTTATATTTCTCAAATATGTGAAGCCTGATTGAAGAGTCCTATAATTGTTATGTAGATAAGGTAACAGATATTTCCTTCGTGACTTATTTACAAATAATAGGAAACTTAACTTCTCGAATAACGTGTCGACTTTGTTATACGTTGACTAACCTGATTACACAGATACGAACGTTTTTGAGTACCAGTCCGGTCGAAGAGGTTGAGCAAACCCTTTTCTTTAATACCAAAAAACGAATCGCTACCTTGCCAGTCAAACCGATGCGAATTTCTAATCGGCGCCATCGACGTTTCAAAACCACCTCGATGTCCATTATATTAGTTCGATAACGTACATTCGCTAATAGGAAGAATACTTACCTGTCGAAAAAACCATAGCAAAAGCAAAACGTCTTTGTAACCTAACCTCGCACCTTCTCATAGTGTTGTGTTTTAAAAAAGGTTAATATCCTATTCGGATAGTCGGCACAAAAAGCTACCGCTACTTTCGCATAGTCACAATAGGTAGCTAACTATACCCCTCTGCTTGTAAGGCAGATGCTCTGAACCAGCTGAGCTAAACGCCCTTGTTTTATCAACGAAAGTCTCTGGATTTTGAAGTGGGCGTTGACGGATTCGAACCGCCGACCCTCTGCTTGTAAGGCAGATGCTCTGAACCAGCTGAGCTAAACGCCCGAGACACTTTCGTTTCAAAAGCGATGCAAAGATATAGCTTTCTTTGAAACTAGCAAAACTTTCTGCAGTTATTTTTTAAACAAAATTAAAGTCAATTACAGAAAGTGCTGTTTATCAGTGCCAATAGAGTGAATATTTTTTTCGCGAACTAATATCCATTTTTTCCAAAAGTATCATCATTCTATAAAATGTCCGAATATGAACACTATGTTCACATTCGGATAATAAAAAGACACGCAACAAACTAAAAAGAAAAGAATCAAGAATATTTTTTTCTTAAAATTTAATTATTTATCAATTAAATCTGAGTCATAGAAAAGGCATGGTTATAATCTAATATTCAACGATTTAAGATTAAATGTTTACAAGTTTAGAAGAGTCAAAAGCTTATAAACAATAAAATAAGCTTAAACACAACTGCAACTTTTGGCAGGGTAATTGCGTCTAAAGGATGTAGCGCTAACAAAATAATAGATTCATTAACGAATGAAGCAATAAAATTGAAATGAAAAAAATATTCAGTGTATTAGTTTTGATATTTATATGCCAGGCAACATTTGCACAGGCTTTACAATTAAAAGGACACATTCTTACAGCTACAAAACAGCCAATTGAGTTTGCTAATGTGATTCTTAGGAAGTCGGATTCAACCTTTGTAACAGGCGGAATGACTGACATGAAAGGTAAGTTCAGTATGGAACATCTTGAAAAAGGAATATACAACCTTCAGATTTCAAGTCTTGGATATCAGACTAAGAATCTTGAGATACGTGATTTCAATAAAGATGTAGACCTTGGAAATATTGAAATTGATTCTGCAGCAGTAGCATTGAATGAAGTAGTGGTTACAGGTGCCAAAGTTATCAACGAAGCCGACAGAAAGATATTACTGCCAACTTCAAAACAAATGAAGGCAGCAACTAACGGATTCAACCTCTTACAGAAGCTAAATCTTAAGCGTATTCAGGTTGACGTGTTAAGAAACACCATATCGGCTTCAGGCGGTGGTGAAGTACAGCTCAGGATAAATGGAGTAAAATCGAGCATTCAGGAAGTAATGTCAATACGCCCGGAAGATATCCTGCGTATTGAACATCACGATGACCCGGGACTTCGTTATGGAGGAGCAGAAGCTGTAATTGACTATATTACCCGCAGAAAAGAAAGTGGTGGTTTTCTTGCTTTCGATTTCACAGACTCTCCCCATGTTCCTTTCGGAGATAATAGTGTGACAGCAAAATTCAACTATAAAAAATCTGAGTTTGGACTATTTTACAATGGAGGTTACAGAGAAATGGATCACATGTGGCGAGAAAACTCCGAGACATTTAATTTCTCTGACGGAAGAACTCTTACCCGTCTGGAAGATGGTACTCCTGATAAGTGGGCAAAGAACTGGCATTATATGCAGATGAACTATAACTATCAGGAAGGTCAGGACTGGTTCTTCAACGCTACCTTAAGAACAAATGTAAATGATAACCCCAAAACAAATTTTAAAAGTTATCTTTATCCAACAAACAATCCATCAAATGGTGTAAATATGACCGACCGTTCTTCTTCATGGGAACATATTCCATCTTTAGACCTTTACTATCAGCGCAATTTAAAAAATCAGCAATCATTAGTTCTGAATATTGTGGGAACATATCTTGATTCGAACTCACAAAGATATTATAAGGAAATACAGGGCTTACAGACATTAACAAACCTCTTTACTAATGTTGACGGAAGCAAATATTCAATAATTGGTGAGGGTATATACGAGAAAGGATTTAAAGCCGGACGTTTAAGCACCGGAGTGAAACACACACAAAGTTATACTAATAATGAATACACCGGAAGTTCTTTATCGCAAACTAACATGAGGCAGTCTGAAACTTATGTTTATACTGAATNTAAGGGCAAAATTAACAAGTTCAATTATTCTTTGGGAATAGGCGGNTCACGCTCATGGTTTAACCAGGGCGGAGAAGGGTACCATAACTACACCTTCCGTCCTACGGCCAGCTTAAAATATAATTTCAATGATAACTCATTTCTACGTTACCGCGGTAACATTTACAGCACAGAGCCTTCACTGTCCGATTTAGGAAATATTGAACAATCNATCGANTCATTGCAGATNAGAAGAGGTAACAGCAACCTGAAACCGGTAATGAGATATACCAACTCTTTGAATTATGATATTACAAAAGGCATATTCAGCGGAAGTCTGTTCCTTGGCCATTGGTACTATAACAAGCCAATNATGGAAGANACCCGNNTTGAAAACAANAAATTNATCCGTACCANCGACAATCAGAAAAGCTGGCAGAAACTTAATACCGAAATGGAATTGTCAATCAATCCCTTCAAAGATATTTTCGTAGCAAAGATTGTAACCGGAATGAGTTATTTCGATAGCAAAGGGAATAATTACCATCACACATATACAAACTGGTACATGCGTGCAGAAGCAAATGCAAGCTACAAAAACTGGTCGGCATTCTTCCAGATGCAAAATCACAAAAACGACTTATTCGGTGAAACTCTTGAATATGGAGAAAATTATCACCTCTTCGGAATTATGTATAAACACAAACAACTTAGTCTNGGNGCCATGATGATTAATCCGTTTGTAGACAACTGGAAAGCAGGAAGTGAAAATCTAAACGCCTCAGCTCCTTCAAAGAATTGGGTATATATAAAGGAAACATCACGCTTATTTGCAATTCANGTATCATATAGCTTTAACTTCGGACGTAAATATCAGTCTTCACAAAAACGATTGAATAACCAGGATACAGACACAGGCGTTATGAGTAGTAATAAAAANTAAATTAAAGTTTAACTTCACAATTATACTTAACTTACAGAGGAAGGATCGTTGCGAAACGCTCCTTCTTCGCTTTTATAGACACCCAAGCATCATATTAATTCAGCAAAAAGCAACAAATAACTCTATTATCTGCAACCTTTCTTTTCCCGGTTACGTCTAAATATTGTAGCGCTTACATAAAGACAACTTGATTGTATTACCTGTAGACATTAAACCGAAATGAAAAAGATTTTTAGCGTATTATTTTTTATAATACTTTGCCAAACCATAACAGCCCAATCTTTCCAGATCAAAGGATCTATTCTTTCCACAGCAAAACAGCCNATTGAATTTGCAAATGTAGTTTTAAGAAAAGCCGACTCCACATTTGTAAATGGTGGAATGACTGACGCCAAAGGTAAGTTCAGNATGGAAAATCTTGAGAAAGGAATATATAACCTACAGATTTCAAGTCTCGGATACCAGACCAANAATCTTGAGATCCGNGATTTNAATAAGGACACTGACNTGGGNACTATTGAAATTGATTCAGCTGCCATTGCATTAAATGAAGTTGTTGTTACCGCAGCCAAAGTTATTAATGAAGCCGANCGAAAGATATTACTGCCNACTTCAAAACAAATGAAAGCAGCAACCAACGGATTTGATCTNTTGCAACAACTAAACTTAAGACGTATTCAGATTGATGTTATGAGAAATACCATTGCCGCGTCAGGTGGAGGAGAAGTAGACCTTAGAATCAATGGAGTAAAGTCGAGCATTCAGGAAGTTATGTCATTACGNCCNGAAGATATTCTGCGTATAGAACATCATGAAGACCCAGGACTACGCTATGAGGGAGCAGAAGCTGTTATTGATTATATTACCCGTCGTAGAAACAGCGGCGGATTTATCTCATTCGATACAGAAACCTCTCCTCATGTTGCTTTTGGTAATAACAGCGTAACAGCCAAATTCAATTACAAGAAATCNGAATTCGGACTATTCTACACCGGTGGATACAGATCTGTAGATCACATGTGGCGTGAAAATTCAGAAACATTCAACTTCCCCGACGGCAGAAGTCTCACCCGTATGGAAGATGGAACTCCGGACAAATGGGCCATGAACTGGAACTACATGCAAATGAATTATAACTATCAACAAGGGAANTCAACGCAATTTTAAAAATCAACAATCGTTAATTCTTAACGTTGTAGGTACATATATGGACTCCAATTCAAAGAGACATTATAAGGAGATGCAGGATACAGAAACCTTAACCGATCTATTTTCAAATGTAGACGGGAATAAATATTCGATTATTGGTGAAGGAATATATGAAAAGACATTCAAGGCAGGTAGATTAAGCACCGGAATAAAGCACACTCAAAGTTTCACCGATAATGAATACACAGGAAGTTCTGTATCCAAAACAGATATGAGACAGGCCGACACTTACATGTATACAGAATTTCAGGGAAAGATTAATAAGTTCAATTACTCTTTAGGAATAGGAGGCTCACGTTCATGGTTCAACCAGGGAGGAGAAGGATATCAAAATTATAACTTCCGTCCCACTGCAAGTCTGAAATATAACTTTAACGAGAACTCGTTTATNCGCTATCGTNGTAATATTTATGCAGTAATTCTCCCATTCTTTGTCTTCGATCCTGGGGAAATACAGAAGCAAGCCCAATAGATTCCTTTACAGATAAGANNAGGAAACAGGCTCCTCTGAAAACCGGTTAATATCAATCACGTAAAATTCATTGAAACTAACGACATAACTANAGGANTATTTCAGGCGGTAGCTTTATTGGTTAGCCAGGCAGATACTATAACTAATACCTATAATGGGAGGAAACCATTAATTGAAAAGCAACAAATTCATCCGTACCAAGGACAACCAAAAGAATTGGCAGAAGTTGAATACTGAAATGGAAGTATCAGTNAATCCATTCAAAGATCATTTAATCACTAAAATAACNACTGGAATAAGTTACTTCGACAGTAAAGGAAATAATTATGCACACACATATTCAAACTGGTATTATAGAGCAGAAGTAAATGGATACTATAAAAACTGGTCGGCATTCTTCCGTATTCAGAATCACAGAAACAATTTCTTTGGNGAGACTCTTGATATTGGAGAAAACTGGCACATGATTGGAATTATGTACAAGCATAAACAACTAACTATAGGAGGCATGATGCTTAACCCATTTGCCGACAATTGGAAAGTAGGTAGTGAAAATCGCAATAAATTTGCTCCTTCCAAAAACTGGGAATATGTTAAAGAGAGTTCGCGATTATTTGCATTCAAGTTATCATATAACTTCAATTTCGGACGTAAGTATCAGTCTTCACAAAAACGATTAAATAACGAAGATACCGATACTGGAGTTATGAGTAGTAGTAAAAAATAATATTATTGCTTCATTGCAGAGGAAGGAACGTTGTGAAACGCTCCTTTTTTCTTTTTGTATTCAACTTGCTTCATCTTGGTATTTATCTCTTATACTGAATCAGATAATTTCTTAATCAATATTTTTGCAAACTAGTTTATTGCCTTGATTAAGTAATCTAGGATACTACGTTCTGGTTGGGATAACATTTTTAAACTTAAATAAGAAGCAAAGAATAAAACGACAACAAAAATAAATGTAAACCATCCATATTTTCTCTTATAAGATTTTGGCCACTTTTCAAATTGCTTGTAATACTTTAAATACTTGTCTTTTTTATAAGAAAAAAAGTAAATTGCAACAAAAGTCAGTGTTGTACAAACTATATAATTGGAGGGTGATAAAGCAGGACGCCCAATACAAAAGATTATTACTGTCATAAAAAAAACAAACGCAATAAGCGTTAAGGCTCCACAGGCTCGCATTGCCGATAATCCGTATCTTTTATTCCCATAGGTTTCATCAATACATTTATACGGATCAACCCCTATTTCTTTGAATCTTTCTTTTATTAATGGTATCTTGTATAGAAGTATAGCCGGATTTATTTTTTTCATTAATAGATATAAGTTATAATCAAATCTATAAAAACAGAAACTTAATACATTTATATAAAACTCTATCTTTTTCATTTATTTATCATCATAATAATTAATAATTTCTTTACTAACAGAATACTTTTAATATTCCCTCTTGGATAAGAATGCTATTCCCTCCAGCTCCATTTTTTTAGGGCTGATCGCCTTACCACTTATCAAGTCTCCTTTTTATAACAGCCGGATTACCCACTACAAGTGAATCATCAGGAACATCTTTTGTAACCACACTTCCGGCTCCTACAATACAACGATCACCAATCGTAACTCCCGGACAGATAACCGCCCCTCCACCTATCCAGCAATCATTACCGATAGTTACAGCATGAGCCGTCTCCACAGTTTCACGACGTTCCAGATAGTTTATCGGATGCTGCGGAGTATATATTTGCACTGCCGGACCAATTAATGTATGATGTCCAATCTTAACCGGAGCCCCATCGAGGATTACACAATTAAAATTGATAAAAGCATGCTCACCCAACTCTATGTTATAACCATAATCGCAAAAGAAAGGCGGACAGATCTTTGCCGTAGGATGAATATTTGGAAGCAGTTCTTTCTGAACGTCCTGCAAATCGGGCGAGCCAAGATACATCGTATTCATCTTGGAGATTAAAGACTTCGCTCTTAAAAGGTCGGCAAATAATTCCGGGTCGGAAACATTAGCAAGCTGACCGCTCCTCATTTTTTCTTTTTCTGTTGCCATATTATCTAAAAATTACAAGAAATTTAAAATGCTATTCTATCAGCAGATAAAAACAAGTTTATTATCTTCCGAACGTTCAGGGTCGAACCTAAACCCTTCCCATGTAAAAGCTTTCAATGCTTCAGGTTCTTCTATTCGGTTTTTAAGAATAAACCGAGTCATCTCTCCGCGTGCCATCTTTGCATAAATGGTAACCGTATCGAGCTTTCCTTTCTTCCACATTTTAAATTCGGGAGTTATTACCCGCACTTCCTTTTCCACTCGCTTCCAGTCGAACGAAGGCTGAATATCCATACTTGCCAGATTTACCAACACTCCCCCACTCTTCTTCACATCTTCAATAAAAGTCTGAGTAAGTATCGGTTTCCAGAAATCGGCCATCGATACATTTCCCAGTTCGGGCAGCTTCACATCATACTCCATCCGGTAAGCCTTTATCATATCAAGTGGACGAACCAATCCGTAAAACGGAGAAGCTATACGCAAATGTTCATGAACATAAAGAAAATCCTCGTCCGAGAAATCTGCCGGAGCAATATGTTTAAACACCATTCCTGTATAAGCCAGAAGAGCTTGCAGGGAAGGAGCCTCATCAGAATGAAACGCTTCGAACCGTTTAAATGTTTCCAGAGCCAGCTTCGGACTAATCTTCAGTAATCGTTCCAATTCCTCCACAGAATATTGTGCCATGTGGAGTGCAATCTCTTTTGCTTCACCAGCAAACTGAGGCATTGATTTTGCCGGAGCTTTCTGTGAGCTTTTAGTATTTATTGTTTTGGCTGGGGATATTATTATTTGCATTCTATCTATTTAATAAATTTCTTAAGTCTGTGTTATTGATAAACATCTGCAATTTATAAAAAATAATAGAAAGTAGTTCTGTAAATAAAACATTCCTGATATTCACTTTTTTAAAGTCTGTCATCATATAGTCTTTAAGTAATACTATTCATCACAAGTTGATCAATAATAAAAATAGACAAAGTCTTAATTCTTTATCAAAAAGAATATTATATTTGCAACCTTTTACATATCATTATCAGCACTTTATTTTTGAAAAATAAATTTAAGACTATAAATGCGATGAAAAAAACTATTTTTTTATTTATGCTTTTTAGTACAATACTAATTAATAAGCTTCCAGCTCAAGAAAAAATGCCAAATCACGAGCAAAGGATTTATTCTCTATCACTTATCTGGAAAGAGATGCACTACAGCTTTGCTTTTCCTGAGACTCTCCAGCAGGTGAATATAGATAGTTTATACATGACTTACCTACCGAAAGTAGAACAAGCAAAAAGCAACTTCGAATACTTTCGTGTGTTATCTTCATTCATGGCACATTTCAACGAAGCTCATACGCGTATTTATACTTCTCACCGCCCGGACGATGTTCCACCTTTGAAAACTATAAATTTTGATAAAAAGATCGTGATAAGCAACATTTCTAAAAGCATGGTTGATAAAATTCCGCTAGGCAGCGAAATTATTAAGATAAATCAAATTCCAGTTTTAGAATATATTAGAGATTCCGTATACCAATACATTTCTGCAGCAACTCCACATTGGAAATTTGACAAATCAGTGAGTGAAATGTTTTATGGAAGACCGTATTCCAAAGTAAAAATAACAGTTATAACTCCTAAAGGGAAAGAGAAAGAAGTAGAAATGATTCGAAACTACAACTCTAATGGACTTAAAGAAATTATGGCTGATACTATTATTGTGCCGCCCATAAATATAAAAATCATTCATGGAAATATTGGGTATATACAACTAACGTCTTTTGCCAGACAATATCTTGATACTATAAATTCCATTTTTAGTCGCAACATACAACAATTAAAAAAATGCAAAGGCTTAATTATTGATCTTCGTGGAAATAGAGGAGGTACAGACCAGGCATGGGAAAACATTGCATACCATTTGCTTTCTAATTCAAAATTCCAGATAGATCAAGGAAAATGGTTATGCAGGAAATATATTACCAGCTATAAAATGTGGGGAGAGCATGATTCTAGACTCAAAGATTATTATTTAGATAAAGCCATGGAGGAGATAAAACATCAACCATATACAAACAATTTAAATGATTCTTTAAAACTACATCAACCGCTGATTGTAATTTCAGGGCCGTTTGTTGGTTCTTCTGCAGAAGATTTTCTAACACTAATAAAACAGACTGGGCGAGCAGTTGTTGTAGGAGGACCAAGTGTTGGGAGCATGGGTGAAGCAATGTTTATAACATTACCGGGCGATTTTGGAATACTGATTAGTGCTAAGAAATTTGTGAATTCAGATGGCTCTCAACCCAATAAAACAGGCATTTTACCTGATATTGAAGTCAAAAGAGACTACAATGCATATTTAAAAGGCAGAGATAATGTGTTAGAGCGGGCTATTGAAGAATTATGGAAGCAGGTTAAGAAGTAAATTGCATACATTCTTTTATAATTATCCCCAATTGATCATCAATATAACTTTAACTTTCACAAACGAAACACAAAACACAAAACCATCTCTCACTCTATCACTAACAAGCCAAAACGCTCTGATTAATAGCAATTTAAAAAGTGAGGGATAGCAAATTATCCATCATTCAATCCCTCACTTTTGGGCTCTACCCTCACCTTTTCGGAGCATTTTCTGGCAAAAAGAGTATAAAAACTACAATCTTACTTCATTTACAAAGACATTTTCCATTTATTTTTAATTTCTAAAAAGAAGAAAGAGAATGTTTTAACTATGACCATGTTTTGTGATAAATTAGTATCTTTGCGGCAAATTATTTAGAAACAAAGAAATTATGGAAACAGTTGTTAGTGGAATTCGCCCAACAGGTAATCTGCATCTGGGCAACTACTTTGGAGCAGTGAAGAGTTTTCTGCAAATGCAGAATGAATATAATTGTTATTTCTTTATCGCCGACTGGCATTCCCTTACTACTCACCCAAAACCTAATGATATAGTTCAGAGCGCACGCACTATTCTTGCTGAATATCTTGCTTGCGGTATTGATCCTGAGAAAGCTACTATTTATGTACAAAGTGATGTGAAGGAGGTATTGGAGCTTTATCTGTACCTTAACATGAATGCTTATCTGGGCGAACTGGAACGTACTACTTCTTTCAAGGAAAAGGCGCGTAAACAACCGGACAATGTAAATGCCGGACTTCTTACTTACCCTACTCTTATGGCTGCGGATATTCTTATTCATAAGGCAGTTAAAGTACCGGTGGGCAAGGATCAGGAACAGAACATGGAGATGGCGCGTAAGTTTGCCCGTCGCTTCAATACAATATATGGTACTGACTTATTCCCTGAACCAGCTTCTTTCTCTTTAGCAGATAAGGCAATCAAGGTTCCTGGACTGGATGGTTCTGGTAAGATGGGAAAATCGGAAGGTAACTGTATTTATCTGATGGATGATGCCAAAACTATCAGCAAAAAGGTGATGAAGGCTGTTACTGATGCCGGACCAACTGTGCCTAACAGTGAAAAGCCTGAGGTTATTCAGAATCTGTTTACTTTCCTTGATATTGTGTCTACTAAAGATACTTACGATTATTTCAACGAAAAGTACAACGACTGTTCTATCCGTTACGGAGATTTAAAGAAACAACTTGCTGCAGATATCGTNGCTTANACAGAACCTATCCGCGAAAAGATTGTGGAATATTCTGCAAACACTGAATATCTTGCTAAGGTTGCTAAACAAGGTGCAGAGAGAGCACAGGAAAGTGCAGCTAAAACATTGAAGGAAGTAAGAGAAATCATCGGGTTCCGCGAGATCTGATTTTATTAATTTACTGATAAAACAAAGATCTCGTTACGAATAAGAGAATGTATTAAATATTAATATCCAATACTATGCAAATTAAATAATTGAATAGTATTGGATATTGTGAATGGAATAAAAAATCAGCCTTACAGCAGTCGATTAATAGACTTTGTAGGGCTGATTTTTTTAGTGTATGCTAACTATTATTTGTAAAAAAAATAGTTAGTATACAGAGGATGAAGGGAGTCATCATAATGTAACTATACGTTTCATACTATTTTGTTACCCGGAAATAATCGATATCGAGGAAACCGCAGCGACCAGTTTTGTTGGGGTCGGCTGCAAAATAGCCAATCTTCGAACCAATCCATCGTCCCTTGCTCATCTTGTAAGTGCTGCCTGCTGGTATCCATTTGTTGCCATCGAGACTGTAGGCATAGCTTACCTCTCCATTCTTTACAATCATGCGGAGATAGATGTCGTTGAGGTACATAGAAATTGGGCGCCCCTTCGAAGGACGGTCTTTCTTTGTTGGTTTGATGGTTAGAATGTCTAAAAGCTGATCCTCGCTTCTTTCGCTCATTGCATTCTCGTTGTAGCGAACCTGAAGGTGATATACCGAATCGGTACGCTGCAAGCAGATGGTAGAGTAACTCATGGACATGCAGATGAGTCCTGCATACTGGTTATAGTTGCGTGAACAGAAGTTCACCTTGGTGGTTACGGTAAACTCATCGGCAGGAGTCTTCTGGAGGAGCATATTTGGTTCGTACCAGAGATTTTTGACATTACCCAGTACAGGCAGTTTGTAGGTGAACAGACGGTAGAAACCAAGTCCAGTTGTCTGTCCATACTCTTGCTTGTAGTCATTCTGCCACTGCCACTGAAGTCCAAGCTTTGGTGAGTTGAACTCATCTGTATCCACAGGATTCAAGATAGTTGTAGACTTTGACTTTGGTTTCTTGTAAGACCAGTATGGTTCGCCATTATTTCCCATAATAGGCCAACCGCTGCTCCAATCAACGGGTTGCAGGTGGCACACACGTCCGTAGCTACCCTTGTCCTGAAAATGTATAAACCAGTCTTCACCGTACTTGGTATGTACCCAACCGCCTTGATGAGGACCATTCATCTTGCTCTTTCTGCGCTCCAACACTCGCTTCCATTCGTAAGGTCCGTATGGGCTCTTGCTACGCATTGCTAACTGCCAACCACCAGCCACACCTCCAGCAGGACAGAAAATCCAGTAGTAGCCGTCGCGCTTGTAGAATTTTGGTCCTTCCGTAGTTATGTTACCCGTAGCATCTCCATCAAAGACGATGCATGGGTCGCCAATCACCTTAGTTCCGTCAGCAGAAAGTTCACGAACAGTCAGCACACCATTGTATTCAATACGACTGTTTGCCCAAGCATTCACCAAATAGCAGCGGCCGTCCTCATCCCACAGTGGAGTGGTGTCAATGATTCCCTTACCTTTATATACGCATACGGGATCGCTCCATACACCTGCAGGATCTTTGGTCTTCACCATAAAAACACCCTCGTCTGGGTCACCCCAATAGATATAGAACTCCCCGGCGTGGTAGCGTATGCTTGGTGCATACACACCCATACCGTGCTGAGTGCGGCAGGAATTAGGATACTGGCTGCGCAGGGCATGACCAATGATTTCCCAATTCACGAGGTCCTTGGAATGCAACACGGGCAAACCGGGCATGCAGTTAAACGAACTGGCGGTGAGGTAATAATCCTCACCCACCACTTCAATGTCGGGGTCGCTGTAGTCAGCATTGATAACAGGGTTAGTATATGTACCATTACCATTGTCAGGAGACCAAACTTGACTTTTAAACTGAGCCTGTACAACGATAACGTTTACAATTACGACAGCTAAAGCAAATAGTCTTTTCATGTTACTCTACGTTCTTTAAGAATTCGACTTCAAGTATTTTGAGATTTTTTCGAGCCTTGGAGGTAATTTCGTCGTTAGTAACATCTAATTCCTTGACGGCACCAAAGGCATCCTTGATGCTTGCATCACCAGCAAGACGGATTGTGTACTTGTTTGTGACAGGACAATCCTTCAACGGAAGACGCACATAAGAGAGCGACTTCGGAGTGTTGCCACGCCATACTTCCTTGTCACCTGCAAGGACAACGATAGGATAGCTGGTATTGCGGAAACCGCTCATCTTGATACATACCTCGTCAACCCGTGTATTCTCAATCAGTGTCCATGATATCCATGCTGAGTCACGGCCGTTGATGCTTGCCCATTCAGTCTTTTCGTAGCCATCGTGAGTAAGGTAAGCCTTGTCAGCATTGCTGCCTGCTGTGCTTGAAAGGATTGGCACCTCCACCATTTTTTGTGTGAAGGATGGAGTAGAAGGTGTTTCGCCGCGGTCAAGGATTGACATCAAACCATTAGCAGGGAAGAACTTGGTAAGACCGTCCTTCACCTCAATTGCTTCGGTCGAGAGTGTAATCTCGGCATCCGCCATCCCCTCAGCCTTGGCAATAAGAGTCACCTTGCCCGCTTTGGTGAGGGAACGAAGTATCACTCGGTTCACGCCACACTCAACAGGGATGGTATCCTGACCAGCATGATTAAGGTGAGGGAACTTGCGGATCTTCTCCAGTGCAGCGTCACCGACAGCATCGAGCGATTTACTCTTTAGCGCTGCATCATTGGTAAAGAAATCGTATGGTTTGTTCTTGGCAATACCACCAAGGAACTCTGCCTGTCCCTTAATCTGCCATTTAATGAGTCGGTTGTCCAGAGGACAGCGCTGTCCATTCTTGTCTACTACTTCTACCTGTACCAGTGCACAGTCGGCACCGTCAGCCTTCCATCCTGTTGGATTGAGAATTGGAGTGAGCTTTAGATGAGCGGGAGCACCAGCTGTCTTAATCTGCCAACGTGATTCTTCCTTGCCATCCTTATTGTAACCAATTGCTGTTATCTCGCCCGCTTCGTATGGTACATCCTTATAAGTAAAGAGGAAACGGTAGTCACGACTTGCCTGAGGAATGAGTTTGCCATTTTGCAAAAGTGCAACGCTGTCGGCATTCGACACCACATAGATTGTAGGTACCTTGAATCCCTTCTCGTAGTTCCAGTGTCCGCAAATATATGTGCGAGGATTGAAATCCTCCACCCATGCATCCCAAATGACTTGATGAGCATAGAAGGCATCCTTTTCAATACGCATAGGGTCAACTACACCTGATACACGGTAGTTGTCGGCTGAACGTCCATGGGTTTGAGTGTCCGAGAAGACAATCTTCGTTCCACCCGAATTGCACTTTGTGCCTGTACCCGGGCGCTCCAAATAGTAATCGTACCAGCGGCGTACACATTCTACAACAAACTCGTCATTGTTGTGATTATAGGCTGTAGCAGGATCACCACGGTACAGAGGGCCGTCTCCTTCTTTATGGAAAGGGTAAGACCATGAGTTCCAGAAGAAGCGATGAGCCTCATCACGACAGTACTCCATCATCCACATAGGCTTAGTATCGCTCTTGTTGATGTAGAGCATCTCGCCGCCATACTCAGCTTCAGGTTGATCGAGCATTTCACGACAGCCAATGGCACGTCCACCTTCAGAGTCGAAGACATTGCGGATCTTCTTCATCTCAATCATGTGCTGTGCAGTGATTCGCTGATTGCCACATTCGTAGAAAAGGATGGATGGGTTATTCTTATTATATATTATGGCATCGCGCATGAGTTCCAATCGATGCTCCCAGCGGCGACCGTAAGTGTCGCTCTCAGCATCGGCAGCAGGCATTGCCTGAATAAGTCCCACACGGTCACAAGACTCAATGTCCTGCTTCCATGGAGTAACGTGCATCCAGCGAACAAGGTTACCACCTGACTTTACGAACAAGTTGTTTGAGTAGTCTGACATCCAAGCAGGTACGCACTGTCCCACACCTGGCCATTCGTTGGTAGAACGCTGAGCATAGCCATGTACCATGATTACGCGGTCGTTGAGGTAGATCTTACCTTCCTTATATTCAGTCTTACGGAAACCAGTGGTGGTACAAACCTCGTCGCTAACGGCTGAACCATTAACAACAAGACGAGTCTTCACATTATAAAGATAGCCATAGCCCCAGCTCCAGAAATGCAGACCTGACACACGTTTTTCTGCAGCAATGGTCTTTATACCTCCAGCAGGAATAGTAACTTTCTCACCCTGAAAACGAGCAATTTCTTTGCCGTTCTTCTCTTCTACTATTACTTCATATCCAATAATGGCAGCCCTGTTGCTCTCGTTCTTAACCTGACTCTCGGCATGAATGGTAGCTGTGCGTTCGTTGATAGCATAGTCTTTGGCATAGATATAAGTACCTGTTGTTCCAAGATTAGAGTAGAGAGGTAACGTTTGGTAAACTTCATCGGTGATGTGCAGCCACACGTTCTTCGACAAACCACCATAGTTGGCAAAAAAAGCGCGCGTGTTCCACTGATAAGCACTTTTGGTAGCCTCCTCATGATAACGGTCGCTGTTATCAGTCTTCACCTCAATGAGGTTCTTGCCGTCCTTGAGATAAGGAGTAAGATCGAAGCCGAAAGCCATGACACCATTCTCATTGATGCCAACCTTCTTACCGTTGAGCCATACCTCAGCGGCATGTTTAGCACCTTCAAACTCGATGAACACCTTATTGCCTTGAGCAGAAGCAGGAAGCTTAAATTCCTTGCGATACCATACAATGGCATTACTCATTTCGTAAGTAGAAACCCGGAAAGATTCATTCTCGTTCCAAGCATGAGGCAGTGTTACTTTTCCCCTCTGCATGTCTATCTTCCAATCGGAATTGAAATTATACTTTTCGCGTGCATTAGCAGATAAAAGGAAAAGGAAAAGAAAGAAAAATATTAAAATCTTTTTCATAATTTGGTTATAAATATAGTTGTATTTTCTAAAGTATCGTAATGGTTATAATCGTATCAGGTTAATTATTCGCTTTGCTTTATCAGAGGTCATCCAATTGGTTTCTTCTGTGTCAATGTAGATTTAGCGCTCTTTAAATACCAACACGCACTATTTTTTAATGGTGTAGCAAAATTATTGCAAAAACGTACACTATTTATGATACTTTTATACACATTAATATTATCATCGGAAGAAATTACATCTATTTCGTAGATTTTTACTATACTTTTTCTACTTTTACAAAAGAATATTTCCTTTATATCCATAAAAGCACAACAATGAAACGGATATTGACATTCCTGTCGCTACTAATGTTCTCAACGTGGATTGTTGCCATCGCCACAGAGTATAAAGTGACGCACATATCTACAGCAGAAGGGCTCAGCAACAACACTGTACGACGAATCATGCAGGACTCTCACGGATTCCTGTGGTTTGCCACGCCCGACGGACTGAACTGCTACGACGGTAACACTTTCCGCACATTCTATAACAACACACACGACAAGGTCGCCCTCAACGATAACCATGTACGTAATATAATAGAGGATAACAACGGACATCTCTGGATTTATACTTCATTAAAAAGAGTAAACTGCTACGACCTCCACCTGGAACGATTCATCGACATCAGCAACGGAGGTAAGACCAACACAAAATATTGGAACAGTACCGTGACAGGCGACTCCGTCTGGTTATATGGCACCAGCACAGGATGCCTACTTGTAACTTTCGACGGCGAGAAACCACACACTGTCAGCATTGGTGACAAGTACAAGGAGCTGTCATCAATCTATGTCAATTCCATAGAACAAGGTACGCACGGCATGTGGATTTGCACCGAAAAAGGACTCTACTCGCTCAGCGGAGACAAACTAACGCGATTTGCACAAGGCGAGAACTTCTTGCGCTACATACGCCATAAGAAATCGGAATACTTCCTAACAACCGACTGCAGCATTGTGAAAAACGGAAAGGTGAAAACAACAGGCTCATTCCGCAGCGCAGGAGGTTTCATTGGCTCCATTACACACGACAACCTTTGGCTGCTCTATTTCACCGACGGACAAGCAGCCTATGATTTTACCACCGACCGCTTCGTTGATATGCCCGTAGCCTACAGCATGGAATCGCCCGTCTACAGTTACACCGATAATATGGGCGGACTATGGATTAGCAACAGTCAGCAGCAATTATTATATATAAGTAATGACAAGTCGCCGGTCTCAAACACTAAAAAACTCACAAAACGATTCTGTCTGATGCCGCAAGGGCACACTATTTCAACCAACGAATACTTATCTGTACACCACGGAAAGAACGGCAAACTGTGGATTGCCACTTACGGTAACGGACTATGGATGTACGACACTAAAACTGATCTGCTGCAGCACTTCACAACTTCTGCCAACAGTCCAATACCACTGATGTCGGACCTGCTGAAATATGTGTTCGAGGATAACACTGGAGCACTATGGATAGGATATTTCCAGATGGGAGCATCAATTGCCATACCTGTATCGCGCACGTATTCAAAATACGTCTACCCATGCACCGGTTCAGCCGATGACAATCTGCACCAGCAGATTCGAATGGTGACGCCACTCGTCAACGGTAATCTGCTTGCCAGCAATATGTATGGTAAGCTCTTTACTTTATCTTTGAATGGCAACGGTTTAACTCCCGTGCTCAACAACAGCCTTCTCTATAACACACCATACTGCGCCATAACCGATACCTATGGAGACCAATGGATGGGAACAAAGGGAGGAGGACTGATTGTGAACAGCAAGACTTACCGACACATCAACAACGATGAATCGTCACTCTCCAACAACAACGTCTACGATATTATCCAGGACAAGAAAGGACGTATATGGATTGCCACCTTCGGCGGAGGACTGAACCTCATAACAACACAAACGCTGAAACTTGCAAATTCAAAAAACCAAAAACTCACCTTTCGCCACTTCTTTGGCTCGCAAGCTGGTATAAAAACCATCCGCCACTTGTGCATGGACAAGAACGGCTACATCTGGATGGCAACCGATGATGGCATGGTAGCGTTCGACCCAGACCACCTCGAGAACGACGCAAACAACTATCACCATTACAGCATATCCTCAGACAAAACATCGATAGACGAAATACGCACTATCTACTGCGACTCGCACGGACGAATATGGGCTTCGGAAGTAGGCAAAGGCGTGGCAATGTGTCATCCTACAGGAAACTACGATAAGATGGAATTCCTGCACCTCGGCATCAGAGACGGATTGGTCAATCCCATAGTGCAGTCCATCATTGAGGATAAACTCGGTTATCTGTGGTTTGCCACCGAACATGGTATGTCTGTCTACAGCCCAAAAACACAGTCGTTCGACAACTATTTCTTCTCGAAGGAGATGGCAAGCAATATATACGCAGAAAACAGCACCTGCAGCATGTCCGATGGACGACTGGTGTTTGGCACCAACAACGGTTTGCTCGTCACCGACCCCACTAAGGTACGCCACAACATTCACCCAAATGCGCTGCATCTAACCGGTGTAAAGATTGACGGTAAACCTTTTGCATGGGACTATGCAAACGCCAACCACCGCCGGAGCTTTACAACGTCCGGAGTCCAGATACTCCCTACTATCAAACTGCCCAACGGATTCAGTACGTTTGCCGTTACCATTTCAACCTTCAACTACTCTGCTCTTACAAAACCAAAATACAGCTACTGGTTGGAAGGCAGCGACAACGACGAATGGAGCACACCTTCCGAACTTTCCGAGATAATGTTATCGGGACTTTCTGCAGGCCACTACACCCTGCACATAAAACTCTGCGGGGCACAAGGACAGAAGGCCCCAGAGATGCTTCTGCCCGTGTATGTGGAATACCCATGGTGGCTAAGCTGGTGGGGAATAGCTCTTGCCATCATCATCTCCATGGCAATAGTATTTGCCGTGCGCAAGTTCACCATACGCCACCGCGAGATGGAGGAGGAGATTGACACGCGCAAGGCTTCGGAAGCCAAACTACAGAAGATTATCGTGACAAACATCAAAGATGGCAAAGAGGTGGAATCAGCTTCCGACGTGTTCCTAAAGCAATTTAATAAGGTTATTCAGGAATCTATGTCAGACCCTAATGTCACAGCAGAAACAATAGCAATACGGATGAATATGGGGCATACACAGTTCTACAACCGTGTGAAGGCATCTACCGGTTCTGCCCCAAAGGAATATCTGCGTACGCTGCGCATGAAGCGGGCTGCAGAACTATTGGTGACGACAGATCTGAACGTATCAGAGATTGCCTATCAAGTAGGTTTCAGCGAGATGACATACTTCTCGAAAGCTTTCAAGGCACAGTTTGGAATGTCGCCTTCTATCTACAAGAAGAATAATACTGCATTCTACCCTCACTCCATCACCAATTCACAAAAACAACCTGATTAAAAGCAAATTAAGAAGTGAGGGTTCAAGAATAATCCATCACTTTTGGGCTTTACCCTCACCTTTTCGGAGTATTTCCCGGCAGAAAGAGCGTAATAAATGCCCCGCTATCTTGATTCAGACAGCGGGGCATTTTTATGTTTACAATTTATTTTAATGTCTTATAGGTTAGTCTAATGTATTTATTATAGATTTCTTTGGCAACTTTCACAGGATCACCGGAAGTTTGCGCGGGATATTTCTCTGTAGTACTTTCGCACCACTTTTTCTCCATCGCGTAATAGTCTGGCGAGACAGGAGTTTGATTCTTTAAACGCGCTTCCAGATCTTTCACGAATGCAGTCCAGCGCTGTTTGTAGAGTCCGCCTAAAAGTCCGTTCCATTCTTTGTGAGCATATTCGTGCAAATTGGTATCACCTTTTGACCAGGTTGTAAGCTGCACTCTCGCATTATATTCCATCTGTTTCTTTTCGGCTTCAGTTGTTCCAAGATTACGTGCACTTTGTATCCAGTTACCTAGCAAGAATGTTTTTAAAGTTCCCATTAAACGATTCTGATCGTCAATCAATCCAAGGAAAACTGCACTTTGCTTTTTAAATTCAACCAAATTTTTAGCTTTGTAAGCCGCCATCATATCAGTATGAACTAGACGTCCGTAGTCTGCCAGAACCTGACGGGTAACATCAACCAAATCATAACGAAACGTTTCACAGTCCTTCAGTTTATCTGCGCATTTGATTAACTGCACCCAGGCCTGGTTAAATTCTGCAGGATTATAATAAACACTTGGCGCATTACTCCAGCTTGATACGTTGGCGATACTTTGTGCAGGACGCGCACAGAAAATAGATTCGGTACATCCCTCCTGTTCACGATGGCAGCTGTAAGCCGTATTTACAAGGATTTTCCATGCTTTATCGGCTTCAGGAATAAGCTTCCCATAACGATAACGCACATAATGTTTTGTCCATTCATCCAGTGTGATAGGTTGTGTTCGCCATACAAAATCGAATATCATATCGTAAGCGATGGGATTATTATCGATTCCTTCGGGAACAATTCCAACTCCTTGTAAGTTTCGTTCGGGAGCGTTTTTCATATAACCATTCAAATCGGCGATTACTTTATCAAGAGAGCCATACATTCCTAACTTCCCGCCATAATTTACAATTACATTGTAAATCCAGGGATACGAAGTATCATTCCTTTTTTGCCAACATCTATATCGTTCACCAGACAAATCCAGAATAACAGTTCGTTCTTTCACCAGTTTGCTGAGCATTTGGGGACGAGGATTTTCGCCCCATGCCTGTAAAACCCAGCTTGCATCAGGGTTATATTTCAGCATAGCATTTTGTATACCTTTACCAGCCTCAGCAAGATCAATTCCTGCAGGAACACCTCCTTCGTGAAATGGATCACCACCGTAGAAGTTAGTCTTTCCGTATAATTTATCCATTTCTTCGTACCATGCAGCTGCCATTTCCTCAAATAACGGTTCGGTAGGATCTAGTTGAGCGGGACGTTGGAATCCTCCGGCCCAGGTACCTGTATTATAAATCTTCACATCAGGACGTTTGGCTTTCATTGCAAAAGGAACCATTCCATAAAATCCTTGAAATACGGGTGTCATGCCCAGTTCACGCATACGCCCTACGATTTTCTTTTGCAGTTCTACACGCGAATTAATGTATTCCTGACTCATCGGTCCTCCCCAACCTTCCAGATTTTGCATCAGCCACCAAGCAGCAAAGGCTGTATTGGGAATAAAGTCTTTAATTTCCTTTGCGGTAAAATTAAAACGTTGCATTACTTTTTGCCAAACAGCTTCTGTTCCCACAATTGCCAACGGCATATTAATTCCGTTCATTGCCATCCAGTCTATCTCTCTTTCCCAGCGTTTCCAGTCCCAAAAAGCCATAGAATAACTGTGAGTACAGTAATTCAAATAATAGCAATATTTGTAGTTGGTTGCAACTCTTATCTTTTTTGGTAAAGCAGGTAACTGTTGGGGCAGATTACTCAAATTATCTCCATACCAGGACACACTCGAATTGCAGTAATTTTTAAGATAATAGTTTAATGCCGATGTCATTACATTGCCGGAATTCCCACGTATAACTAATTTATTGTTTACGGTTTCCAACTCAAATACATCTTTATTATTGTCTTTTTCAATGACTTCAAACTTAATTTTATCTGCATATCTGGGTAATAAACGACCAACCATACCTTTGGCTGCCAAAATTTGGGAAGTATCTAATTGTTGAACCTTATTTTGAGCATTTATGCAAAAGGGCAGACAGATAATCCAGAGGACTATTGTAATATGTTTCATTTATATTGAGATTTAAGTTGCTAGTGTGTGTGTTTCAAGAAAAATATAAAAATCGGACTGAGGACACTTTATCATTTCCGTTCAAAGGTAGCATCCTTCATCTTNGTCATGAATGATGGTGCCGGACGAAGCAGCAACCTCCCAACCTTTACATCGGTAACACGAAGCTTATCGGGGTTGGTTACTTTATTTGAAGTGAGTGACAGCGAAAAAGTTCCTATCTTATCGAGCTTTACTGAGTTTCCGTTTTTCAGTTCATTGATCAATGTATTGGCAAACTCCTCGAGCACCAGTTTCACATCGCCCGATGTGGCGGTACATCTGCCGGATATCATCGTACTTAGTTGGTCAATGGTTATCAGTTCCTTGCGTTGAGGAACAGCATAATAGAGTTGTGTTTCTTCTTTCTTACGGGCATCATTGAGGGGCGCCGCCTTAAATAAAATGCTCATTCGGGTGATAATTTAAAGTTAGTATAATCNTTTTTATCAATATCCGCCGGGATGTTTCCGACGACCTGCGCAGGTCGTTTTAATGAGCTGCGCAACTCAAAGAAACGACCTGCGCAACTCATTTGTGCGAGCTGCGCAGGTCGCTAAAAATATCTCACCGGTAATCTATAAAGATCCCGTTACTTATATCGTTTTATTAACCGGAGATCGTGTGTGTACTTATTCAGTTCTTTGCTGTAGATCCCTTGGTCGTCGAGTTTGTCGATATGCACTGAGCCGGAACAGTGAATAATATATCCCTTTTCGGCCACCATTCCCACGTGTGATATCTTTCCATCGGCATGATCAAAGAAAGCCAAGTCGCCCNGTTGGGCATCTGAAAGGAAAGAAACCAGTTCGCCTTGTGTAACTTGGTGACTAGCATTACGAAGAATATGGATACCATGCATACGCATCACCACTTGTGTAAGTCCGGAACAGTCCATCCCCATAGCATTTTTGCCGCCCCACAGATAAGGAGTATTCAGGAAACGAAGAGCTGTATCCAGCAATGATTCAGTCAACGGTTGAGCATCGGCAGGATTAATNCGGAAACGGTCGTTCTTTACTCTGAAGGTTCCGTCTTCCTTATATTCGGGAAGCAGACTACCACCTGTAAGCAACATCTTTTCGCCGGTAGTTTCGCTCACTGCCTGAGAGAAAAGTGTAGTTAAAACTCTTTGCTCTGCCGGTTCGTAAGCATCAAAGTACTCTTTACTAACCTCGGTAAGCATCTTTGTAGTTACCCAGCCTACATATCCTTCGGCTTTATTGATAATTTTACTCCAGTTGCCCCATGATTCTGTCACGGTGCAAGCTTCTCCAAAAAGGAGTTCAGTCAGCATCTCCGAGCATTCATCATGATCTACCCGAAGAGGATTATTGGGAACAAAACAAATAGCGTATTCCATAGATCTTTATTTTAAAATCGTTACTTGAAGAGTTTTTCTATATCCTCTTCTTTAAGTAAAGACAAAACAGTTTTTCCGTCGGGAGTATAATTCGGTGTGGCGCATGCAAAAAGAGAATCCACCAATTTGGTCATCTCATCATTTCCAAGAACCTGACCNTAAACAATGGCAGCAGCCTTGGCCAAAGTAAGAGCCAACGTTTCTTGCACTTCTTCTTTCACATCGCAACCTTTTTCCATTGCCGTGTGCAGCATATTCCTTATCAGCTGAACAGGAGATAAACCTTCAATGCCCGAAGGAACACCATTAATGGCATAACTTCCTCCGCCCAGATTGCTCAGGTCGAAACCAATGGCAGCAAGATCATCGGATATTTCCTGCAATACTACCGCCTCCGAAGCCGGAAGCTCTAATATTTCAGGGAAAAGAACNCCNTGAGAAACTCCCTGGTGATTCTTTATCTGCTGCAGATATTGGTCGAACAAGACTCTAATATGCGCACGGTGCTGATCAATGATCATCAGTCCGGATTTTACGGAGGTGAGAATAAACCGCCCTTTAAACTGAAACTGAACAGAACTTTTCTCCGCTACCGTCTCATGATCGTACAAGGTAGTCTGCTCCGGTTCTATTTCATCATCCTGAAAAGCGGGNTANTCTATAACNTCNGGCTCATAATCGGGTTCCGATCTCCGCTCTGCTTTTTCAACTCCTCCATAAAGATTCTCCCATTCCACCTGAGGGCGGGAATAATTGGAAGCCGTTTTCTGGAAAGGATTAAAGTTTGGATTGAAATTCAGCTTTGGCGGCTGAATAGGTGCGGCTGCATTATAAGCCGGTATATCGGGCATGCCTTCTGTNTCNAAGTCGATAGAAGGCACTTCGTTAAACTTACCAAGAGATTCCTTTACCGAAGCTGCAAGAATCTGCCAGATAGGCACTTCGTTCTCGAACTTAATCTCTGTCTTAGTTGGGTGAATATTCACATCAATATCAGCCGGATCAACATCTAAATAAAGGAAATAAGAAATCTGCTCTCCCACCGGAACCAGTTTTTCATACGCTTCCATCACTGCCCTATGGAAGTATGGATGACGCATGTATCTGCCATTAACAAAGAAGTACTGGTGTGCTCCTTTTTTGCGGGCAGAATCGGGTTTGCCTACATAGCCGGTTACTTTTATCAGCGAAGTATTAACATCTACATTGAGCAACTGCTGATTCAGCTTTTTACCAAATACGTTAATTATGCGCTGGCGAAGAGAGGAAACCGGAAGGTGAAACAATTCTACATCATTGCTGTGCAGCGTAAATGCCACTTCGGGGTGAACAAGAACTATACGTTCAAATTCGGACAATATGTTACTTAACTCAGTCTGGTTCGATTTCAGGAATTTGCGACGAGCAGGCACATTAAAGAAAAGGTTCTTCACAGAGAAGTTACTTCCCTTGGGGCAGGATATGGTTTCCTGACGCTCAACCTTTGAACCGGCCACGGAAATAATCGTACCCAATTCTTCATTTTCAAGGCGTGTTTTGAGGTCCACCTGTGCCACTGCGGCAATAGATGCTAACGCTTCGCCCCTGAAGCCCATAGTAGTAAGGGCAAACAAATCCGCTGCATCACGAATCTTGGAAGTAGCATGTCGTTCAAAGGAAATCCGGGCGTCAGTCTCTGACATTCCTTTCCCNTCATCTATTACCTGTAAGCAGGTTCTCCCTGCATCAGTAATCAATATATGTACTTCCTTTGCACCGGCATCAATAGAATTCTCGACCAGTTCCTTTAAGACTGAAGCAGGGCGCTGAATTACCTCGCCGGCAGCAATCTGGTTGGCAACTGAATCGGGCAACAAACGAATAATATCACTCATAACAATCTTTCAAATAATTACATGGAACTTACTGTTTTACGATTCCATGGTTAGGCAAAGGTATTGATTTTCTTCCTTTCTTCTTCAATTCCTGCCCGGCTTTTTTNCCNCGCCATTCATAGATGTCATCTTTATTGAGTGGCCGGATAAAGTCGAACCAACCGAAGTTTGTCAATCGCATTTTGTCTTGTGGAATCATTAACATAGGGTAAAGGGTGCCGTTNGACTTAGGACTCATTACCATTTTCTCCATCTTNTTCTTTTTNAGATAAATATTTAGCAAACTGGTCTCCGACACATTCATCCCCATCATTGTACTATCTTTTTCTTCCGGATAATATACCAGTCGCACATTTCCAATTACATCTACTTTATGTAGCTCNCCGNNCAGAAAGTAAGCCTTGATATCTTTACCGGTTACCTGATTATAATGAATGGAATCTTTCTTTTCTACGCTCAATGCCTGGTTTACAATATGNGCCCAGTCTATTGTGCTGTCGTTCATATAAATCCTTATCTCTTCACCNAGTAACTGGTTATTTTCATTCCAAAGAATAGGATCTTTGTACATTATAAGGCAGGAATCTTTTGAAGTGAAGAANAATGAATCGCAAACTCCCTGAATATCTTTCCGGAAAATACGTACTTTATTGAAAGCTCTCACCTCTCTGTACATTGAATCGGTTTTAATATTGAAAGTATTCAGCTTAAGCGTATCTCCATGAACAAATAAACTATCTCCCTGNGAGTAGTCAACTGCCAACGCTCGCTTTGTAGCAACGGCATTTCCTTTTATCTCATCGTAAAAACAATAGTCNCCTTTAAGGAAGTTCTTATTTACGGAGTCGGACATAAACACATTATTGAAAGCCTCGCCATAACCCTTCTTGCGNTCATAGTAAATACTATCGCCAATTAATCTTTTACCATCNTCATTGGTCAGCACAGAGCGATCTACCAATTGAGCCTGATCGGCACGCGTATTATAGTATCCTCGTTTGGAAACAATGTGATTTTTATCACTATCNATCTTTGAAGGACCAACAATATGAGCAATCCCAGTAGCCGAATTATACTTTAAAGTATCTGTCTTNAGCGTAAAACGTGGATTCACCAACTTTACATCAAAGTTGAATACTGCATTCTTTGTTGANGGACTATATTCTCCCCAGTCGGAAGTNAGTACATTTTCNTTATCCAACATNGTTCCACCTTCAAAATANTAAGCTTTNTCNAGCACNCGGTCGTAGTCGAGACTATCTGTGAGCAAAGTTGTTCCGCGGTTCACCAGCTTAACATTTTCGCGAAGATTGGCNAGTTCTTTGAAACCATCATATTTCAGATAATTACCATAAACGAACAAGGTATCNCCNTGCTCCATATGAACCTTACCAAAAGCNTCAAAGGAATTAGTTTTTTCATTAAGGAACGCACTATCACAGTACATATACATACCTTTATGCCTCAACTTTACATTTCCTTGCAGCACAGTAATGTCCGGCCTTAGTAATTGGTTCCCCATGGTTTCATCCGAGTTAAGGATATAAACCATATCTTTCTTAGTTTTCTGCTTTTTATTTTTATTAGCAGGTTTGTTTCCAGCTATCAAACAAACACCAAACAGGCACAGAACACCCATTAGTAGTATTCTGTGCCTGCTTATTGAATATCTTCTTATATTATTCTTCAGCATATTAAATTGTGCTTCATTTCANTTACTTNANCCAACCCGGATACTTAAAGTCGCATTTNTTCCATCCTTCATTGATACGAACNTATGTCTTTTTCTGCTTATCTTTAATCCATTGATCAAGTTTCTGCGCTCTGATTTTACTAAGAACAAGTTCTTTCAGGTTCTGATAGTCATCTGTAATGGTTGCTTTATGACCATCTATTCTTTGATTTTAGTTTTAACTACTGGCACAAACTTTGTTTTCCTTTATCATTTTACCATGGTAAATGCTTTAGAAATTTCCTCCGATATTAAAAGCTTTATCAACAGCTTTTGCAACTTCTTGTGGCAACTGATCCATTTCAAATTTAGAAGTAACTGCGTTCTTGAATTTGCCATTAAGACCATTGTTAATTACGCAGTTTACATCCTATCCGTGAGAAAAAACAGAAGCAGCCTGATCGAAGGTGAAACTTATGGCTACGGATAATCATTTGCAATGCTGGCAAGTACGAGTCCAAACGGCCCATTGACCAGCTTAGCAAATCTTTTGTTGTCAGAACACTCATTGATTTCAAGACAAATATGACCGGCAATTAATACCGGTCGCCACGTTTTTCTATCAGAGCTGTAATAATATGGAAACCATATTCAGTTTCTTACAATCTTAGATAATTTTTTTAGGATCGCTTCAGGTTAAACGCTACGGCAGCCAAATTCAGAGGTAACAATCTTCTCCTTTCGCCCATAAATCCCAGTTCACCACCCTCGCGGCCAGCACTTCCCGCGGTCTCGGTCGAATAAAGAATGGCCTAGAGAGAAAGCAGAAAGGCGGTATCTCTCTCCGAAGTAACACGAATCGCTGAATATTCACGCACAGCGAGCAAATCGTTTCTTCACATCAATCAATTTTCGCGGCAATCGCAAATATCTTTGGTTGGGCTGCGGGTAATAATCTGAACTTCAACCTGCGTTTGAATAAACGGAACAACTGTCCTGAGGCAGTTTCTTTTGAAGTAGCTATTTCTTAACTTCAGCAAGGAGTAAATTTTTATATCGCCCCCACCAGGCGCTTTCTTCTGGGCATTCTTTCCCCACTGTCAGTTTTTCTTCGCCGAGCCACCTTTCACGCATCGTTTCACGGAATCTGGGTGTAG
>JGI20225J20221_1001976_pt1 | contig 28299 bp, 26 predicted proteins | sample BioMet4_FD_20221 | JGI IMG/M metagenome (IMG submission 20221)
TACTATTGCTATGCCCTTCCATTTGCATAAGTCCATTATTATTTGTTGTATATCTATCCTTAACTGATTATAAATAATTTTTCTATGGTATTTTGGCATAAATACTATATGATACTTGCACATCCATTTTGTATGTGCTAAACTTTCAGCCATAAGACATCACCTTTCTTATTGTTAATAGTGACTTGAACAATCCCTATTATACAAAGTTTGGTGATGTTTTTGCTTAAGCCTTGCCTCCTACCCGCGTAGCGGGCAGGTTTTTGTTTCGCACGCTTCGCGAGCTCAACTGTCTAAAGCACATACGCAAAAGGCAGCCCCTAAGGACTGCCTTTTATCACTTAACTTCTGTTTCTACCCGCAGTAAAATAAAGCAAAGATCTGACAGTCTATTTAAACACAATAGAACATTGTTATTCACAGCTTCATTTTCTGCCACCCTCAATAAAGCACGTTCAGCTCTTCTGGTAGTTGTGCGAGCCATATCAAGTGCGGCTGCCCCAAGATTATCACCCGGAGTTATAAAATGTGTTAATGGAGCAAGCATAGCGTCATACTTGTCAATAGTCTGTTCAAATAAGGTTACATGTTCAGGTTTAATATAAGATTCCTGCAAATTAAGGCTTGCGACATCTGCCATTAAAGACATCAAAAGTTCCTGTATTTTAAAAATAGTTTCTTTTACATCTTCACGTACTACTGTTGCCCTAGCCAGACCTAATTCAGCTCTCACCTCATCAATATTTCCGTAAGCTTCTACACGTAAACTTTGCTTAGGTACTCGTTCACCGGTAAGTAAACTTGTGGATCCTTTATCCCCTGTTCTTGTATAAACAGCTGCCTTCTTCATATTGAACCCTCCTATGTACATAGTGCAAACCATGCTCTATCGATTAGAAAAATCTGTTATTTAGAATACTTATAAGACTAATACTACGCATTTATTAAATTTATTAATAAATTTCTTCAGCTGTAAAATAGTTTTTGATTTCGCGAGCTGCGCTTTCAGGGCTATCACTGCCATGAACAATATTTTCACCAATAGTTAGAGCAAAATCACCACGTATAGAACCCGGAACTGCATCTAAAGGATTTGTTGCGCCCATCATACCACGAACTGCTTTTATAGCGTTTTCACCTTCAATTACCATAGCCGCAACAGGACCGGAAGTAATAAAGGTAATCAACTCGCCAAAGAAAGGTTTTGTTTCATGTTCAGCATAATGGTATTTTGCTTGCTCATCAGTCAATTTCACAAGTTTCAAAGCAGCAACCTTTAAACCGCGACCTTCAAAGCGAGAAATAACCTCACCAATTAAATTCTTTTTAACGCCATCTGGTTTTACAAGCACTAATGTTTGTTCCATTTGAAATCTCTCCTCATCATTTTTTGATTAATTTATACTAAATCGCTATACGATATTAGTCTTTTAATAGTTCTGCATATTTTTTACTGTCCAACTTACTAACCATAGCCGTAATAAGGTTTACAGCGCCCAAATAATCGTCCATATGAATAACGCTTTGGTGGCTGTGTATGTACCTTGTTGGAATACTGAAAGTTAAAGTCAAAACACCTGCATCATGCAAGTGAATGCGGCCACCATCAGTAGAGCCTCCTTCGGAAACGCTAAATTGTGTTGGTATCTTCAATTCACTAGCGACTTGCAAAGCAAAATCACGTAAAGCTGTATTAGGAATCATCCCTGCATCATACAAGGTTATAGCAATGCCCTTGCCTATTTTTGCAGGTGCTATTTCAGCTGCAACACCGGGTGTTCCTCCTGCTACACAGGTATCTATAACAAAAGCAACGTCAGGCTTTAACATATTAACAGATGTTTGTGCACCGCGCAACCCAACTTCTTCTTGAACGGTAGCAACTCCATAAACTGTATTTGGATGTTTTTCTTTAGACAAATTATCCATAACATCAGTCATCACAGCGCAGCCTATACGATTGTCCCAGGCTTTACCTAATAAAGTTTTACCATCGCCCATTTGTGCAAATTCCGCAAACGGTGTAACTGCACAGCCTTCTTCAACACCCAAAAGCCTAGCCTCTGCCTCGTCACTAGCACCAATATCAATATACATATCACTCTTTTTTGTAACTTTGGTTCGCTCTTCAGGTGTTAAAATATGTGGTGGCTTGCTGCCAATAACACCTACTAAATCACCCTTCTTACCATGAACAGTTACACGTTGACTAAGCATAACTTGCTCCCACCAACCACCTAAACAGACAAAACGCAAGAAACCTTCTTTGGTAATATGCTTGACCATAAAACCTATTTCATCCATATGGCTGGCCAGCATTAATTTTGGTGCGTTCTTAGGTCCTTCTGCAGTAAAAATCACGCTGCCCAATTTATCATAGGATACTTTAGCTTTATCTCCCATTCGTTCAAGCAGCAACGTTTTCATTGGTCCTTCAAAACCGGAAACTCCACAAGTTTCTGAATATCTTTTAAGCCATTCCATTTTTTTATTCACAGTTGGTATATATCCTTCTTTCAATAAATTTGTTTGAAATGCAACACATTGATTATAGCATTTAGCAACAATATTGTCGAACAAAAAAAAGCGCCCAAATACTTGGGCGCTGAATACTCATTCAAAGTCAATGTGTCCTTTTTTGCGCAATTCTTCTGCTTCTGCCCTAAGCAATTTAACTCTTTCTTCTGTCGTTGGATGTGTGCTAAACAAGCTCTTCATATCCTTTGTGCTAAAAGGACAAATAATGAACATGTGGGCAGTATTTGGAGTTGCATTGGTTAGTGTTCTTTGGGAAGCAATTCCTTCTATCTTTAACAAAGCATCAGCTAAAGCATCGGGATTACCACAAAGAGCACCTCCTGAACGATCGGCCAAATATTCTCTAGAGCGAGAAACAGCCATTTGAATCAGCATTGCTGCTACCGGAGCCAACAACATAATTGCTAATCCAACAATAGGGTTACGATTTTCGTCGTCACGACGCCCGCCACCAAAGAACATGCCCCACCTAGCTACCGTTGTAATAACACCGGCCATAGCAGCAGCCACTGAACCTATAAGTATATCACCATGTTTAACATGACTGAGTTCGTGTCCTAAAACGCCGGCAATTTCTTCAGGAGTCAATATATTAGCCAGGCCGGAAGTTATAGCCACCGCAGCATGTTCAGGGTTTCGTCCAGTTGCAAAAGCATTTGGTACTGCACTATTTATAACATAAACTTTAGGCATAGGAAGTCCCCCACGCTCAGCAAGCTTACGTACTATACCATAAATTTCAGGAGCATCTTTCTCCTCTATTTGTGTTGCGTTATACTGTGCTAAAACCAACTTATCACTATTCCAATAGCTATAAAAATTCATAGCCAAAGAAATAACTAACATAAAGGTCATTCCATTCACGCCGCCAAAGTAATCACCCAGCCCTACTAAAATAAGTGTTAGAGCGGTCATTAAAAAGGTTGTTCTTAACATACTTCGACCTCCTTACAAGGTAATCATATCAATTATTATAAATAATTCATGTGTATAAAACATGAAATAAAATGCAGCTTTTTGTAAATATTTTTTTTACTTTTCCATCTGCAATTTAATCGCCTGCAACATATTTTCACTATTTTCGCGAACTTTTTTCTTTAAAATTGGATTTAAAAGACCTGAAATCATAGGAATTCCAAATTCAAAATCAACAGACAAAGATACTTCTACGCCATCAGCTATATCTATAAGCTTCCAGGCACCTTCCATTTTCTTCAAATCGCCCTGAGTTTGCTTATAGGTAATAACATAATTAATCGGATCAAACTCATCTCTCTCTGTCCAAGCTATACGCCTACCATCAACATCAGAGTCCCACTCACTGATATCGTAGTTTTCACCGCGTTCTAATATTTTTACACTTTTTAAGCTTTCCATGAACTTAGGATAATCTTCCATTTTTGCAATAATATTATAAATATCTTGTTTGGAACCATTAATAACGATCTTACTTTCTACAAATGGCATACTATCCCTCCTTATAAATCATCAATTGCGTCATTAGTTTGTTTAATAGCTTCTCTAAATACAGTAAGAACATGGTCAACAACTTCTTTAGGCATAATTAATGGTGGTTCCATACGCATAACTTTAGGATTGTTCAAGGTATAGGCAATAATTATATTATTACTAATCATAATAGACATGACCATACCGCCGGCACCTTCTTTGGTCAGTTCTATACCAACCATCATTCCGCGGCCACGAACTTCTTTAATTACAGCCGGGTAATCTTTAGCAATATCTTCTAAGCCACTCTTTAAATAAGCCCCTGTATCACTGCCGCGTTTAAGTAAATCTTCTTCTTCAATTATTTTTAGCGTGGCTAATCCTGCCATACAAGCCATCTGGTTACCACCAAAAGTAGAGGTATGTAAAAATGGGGCTTCGATTAACCCCTTCCAGGCATCAGGCGTCGCAGTAATTGCGCCAATAGGCACTATACCACCACCCAAGGCCTTAGCAGTGGCCATAATATCAGGAGCAACATCGTCGTGATTAATGCCAAACCATTGGCCAGTTCGCCCAATGCCTGTTTGCACCTCATCAGCTATGAGTAGCGCGCCATGTTTATCACATAACTGCCGAACTGCTGACAAATAGCCGTCATGGGGAACTATAATGCCACCCTCCCCTTGAATCGGCTCTAAAATCACAGCTGCTGTATCATCATCTAAAGCTGCCGCCATAGCAGCTACATCGTCAAAAGGAACATGTTCAAAGTTAGGAAGTAATGGTTGAAACGGCGTACGAAACATATCACGTCCCGTAGCAGTCAAAGAACCAAAAGTTTTCCCATGGAATGCATTTTTTGCGGCAATGAATTTTTTTCTGCCTGTAGCCAACCGTGCTACTTTTAATGCGCCTTCAACAGCCTCTGTACCGCTATTTACAAAAAAGCTATATTGCAATTTTCCCGGAGTTATTTCGGCCAAACGCTCTGCTAAATCTGCCATTGGTCTATTAAATAAAACCTCTCCATGCATAGGCATAGTATCTAAAGATTTTTTTACTGCTTCCACTACTTTTGGATGTCTGTGTCCAACACAAAACATACCATAGCCACCTAAACAATCAATGTAATCATTACCATCGCTATCAGTAATAATCCACCCATGAGCAGTAGTTTCCACACTTCCTAAACCCATAAAGCGAAATAAGCGTGCCATAGACGGGTTTATAAATTTTTCATATTTACCGATTGTCTCTTCTACAAAGTCCATTTTTCATTCCCTCTTCATGTTAATAGTGTGCTTACCGGAACAAATTTAATTCCGGCGCCTTGAACTTCCTTATAGCATTCTGACCAAGCTTTGGCTGTGTTTTCTCTAGCATGACAAATAACAATTATTGAACCATATTTATCGGCAATTTCAGCTGCCGCCCAAATCTGTTTTTTTATTTCGTCCACATCACTGCTATTATCCAAAAACCTGCTATTAAACCCGGTACTAATTCCCATTTCTCTGGACATTTTATATCCTACAGAAGCAGCTAGAGTCCTACTGTCAATAAAAAACAAGCCCTTACTTTGCAACACTTCTAAAACTGCTCTCATTGTCGCTGGATTAGAGGTTGCTCTGGAACCCTGATGATTGTTGACACCCTTAATTCCAGGTAAACTATTTATGGCCTCTTTAGTATAATTTTGCACCTGTTCTTTAGTCATTGCTACACTAACCATACGAGTTTCAGAAGCCTGACCGGCGTCCATTGGCTCCATTGGTAAATGCAGCATAGGCGTTTGCCCGTTATTTTTAATAATTTTAAGTGCGGCACTGCTATTGGTTTTAAATGGCAGAATAGAAAACGTCATGTCAATAGGCAATGCACTAAGTATTTCCACCGGTTCTAAATCATACCCACAATCATCCACTACCACAGCCAAGCTCCCACTTAGTTTTTTGTGTTGAACCTTGTTTTGGTTTGAATCGCTATCTTTTGCCACAGGCTGCTTCGGTTTAGCTTTTTCCTTTAAATCGCTCTCTTTGGTACTAGCCTTTTCGGCACTAGGTATCTTGGGTATCACTTCACTGACTATCTCAGAAAGGCTGCGTTTCTCTACGTCGGGATTACTATGAGAAACGAAAAGAAAACCAATAAGCATAACGGCAGCCACTACAGCGATAGTTAATAATAACCCACCACCTGTCTTTTTTTTCTTTGGAGTGTGGTGGGTTGCACTTGTTGTTTTTTTACTTCTAGCCATCTATCTTTCCCCACTATGCTCTTGGATGAGCTTTTTCGTATATTGTTTTCAAACGTTTATTTGTTAAGTGAGTATATATCTGAGTCGTTGATATATCAGCATGCCCCAATAATTCTTGTACAGTTCTTAAATCAGCACCATTATCTAATAAATGTGTGGCAAAAGAATGGCGAAGAATATGAGGTGTTAACTCTTTACGTATACCAGCCATATGTCCATAACCTTTTATTATTTGCCAAAATCTTTGGCGAGTCATACCACTGCCATGTATCGTTAAAAACAAACATTTTTCTTTACTACCCTCATGCAATAATCTCGGCCTTACTACATTTAAATATTTTTCCAAATATTCCACAGCATAATGACCTAAAGGAATAATGCGTTCTTTTGAGCCTTTGCCAAAGGCTATAACATATTTCATTTGCAAATTCACACCGGCAACCGGCATATTAATAAGCTCTGATACCCGCATCCCTGTTGCATAAAGCACTTCCAGCATCGTGCGATCTCTGAACCCTTCGTCTGTAGCTTCGTCAGGTGTTTCCAAAAGTTTCAATACATCTTGGCGATTTAAAACTCTTGGCAAAATAGTTCCTTTGTTACCTGCTTCAATAACTTCAGCAGGGTCTATTTCCAAATATCCTTCAGCCGTCATAAACCGAAAAAAAGATTTCAAAGCGGCCAATTTACGTGCCATACTAGAAGGCGCATAACGCTCTTTTTTTAAAAAATACATATAGGCAATTACGTCTTGCCTAGTTATGGTTTTGATGCTTTTTTTTACCTTAGTGGCAAAAAGTTTTAAATCACGCTCATAAGCATCTTTAGTATTCTGGGCAAGGCCTAACTCCACGGTTAAATATTCTAGAAATAATTTAATATCCTCTTCCATGGTAACACCGCCTCAAAAAGAAAAACAACGCCAACAACTGCGCCGTCTTCTTCAAAATACTATTCCTTTTTCTCTGCTGTAAGCATAATTTGTACGTTAGTCACCGGAGAAATAGTAGAAATAGCATGTTTGTAAACCATCTGCTGCTTNCCTTCATTTTCAATAATAACAGTAAAATTNTCAAAACCCTTTACCAAACCACGNATTTGAAATCCATTTACCAAATAAATAACCACCGCTAAGTTTTCTTTNCTAACATGGTTTAAAAAATTATCCTGTAGATTTATTGGTTTATTATTTGTAGCTGTATTTACCATAATTTCCTCCTATAATACTTCTCTATTTTACATAATCTTACCGCAGTTTGCGCTTTTGTTCAAGTACCCTTATCATTTCTGCCACATATATTTCCGGCATTGGTGGTTCACCCACTTCGATCCAATGTATGTACGGCATCTTTTTATACCAAGTAAATTGTCGTTTAGCAAAGTTGCGGGTGGCCTGTTTAATTTTATCAACACAAGTGTCCTTGTCATATTCGCCATGTAAATATTCTAATACTTGCCTGTAGCCTATGCTTTTCATGGCCTGTGCGTCTTCTCCCACACCCATTTTCAAAAGATGTCCGGTTTCTTCAAAAAGACCTGCTTCAACCATATTATCAACGCGTTTGTTAATACGGGGATACAAAAGTTCTCGTGGCATATGTAACCCAAAGACATAGGCATCGTAAGGCGTTTCTTTAGCATGGGCTTGAGAAACTTCCTCTCCCTCCATAGCTACTTCTATAGCTCGAATAACCCTGCGCCTATCGTTATAGTGAAGCCTTATTGCCGCTTCCTTATCTAATCCTTCCAACTTCTTGTGTAAAGCTTTATTGCCTTCTTTTATGGCATAATTTTCTAAATCTGTACGCAGGTTACTTGATGCCTGGGTTTGAGCAAAATCATAATCTTCCAAAAGTGCTTTTATATAAAGGCCTGTACCACCAACAATAATAGGCACCTTGCCTCTAGCATTAATCTCATTGATTAAAATAGCCGCCCGCGCTTTAAAGTCTACTACATTAAAATTTTCATTAGGTTCCAAAATATTAACCAAATGATGCTCTACCTCTTCTAGTTCTGCAGAAGTCGGCTTGGCAGTTGCAATATCCATGTTTTTATATACCAACATGGAATCTCCTGAAATTATCTCCCCATTAAGCTTATGGGCTAACAATATTCCACAGTTACTTTTACCTGTGGCCGTAGGTCCCAAAATAACAACCACTTTAAGTCGCCCCATGAGCTTACCTCCTTAAAATNCCATATTTAACTTTACTATATTTACTACCATAGANCTCGTTAATTCCCAATTCACGCAAAACCCTAGGTGTTCGNTCCTTAACCACAACTANTGGTGCCACTCGCATGGCTTCNGATAATACTGCCTTATCCAACGGTTCCACATANGCTACAGGACGCAAAGGCTTCATATTAGANGACAAATTAACAGGATATCTAAACATTGGATCAAAATAAACTACATCAAAACTGTCAGTTTCCAGTGTTTTTAAATAAACTTTTGCTTCTGTACAAACTGTTTTTATNCGCCTTAAAGCTTCATTCAGTTCAATTTCNTCGCCCACATAATTGTGCAAACCTTCCTTAACTAAGAACCACAAGGGTTTTGACGCTTCTANACCCTGTACGCAGCCTTCAGNCCCTACGACATAAGAGGCAATGGCCGCATCACTAGCAAAGCCAAGAGTGGCATCNAATATCCTGCTGCCTGCTTGTAATTCACATGCCTCCACAAAATTATCCCTCTCGCCACGCAAAAGCTTTTGTAACCGCANCACTGCCATACCCGGATGATAAAACAGCTTACCTTCCTCAGAAAAAATCTGAGGACCATTCTTCGTTGCTACAATAAGACAATCTAAATTATAGCTTTGCATAATAAATTGCAAGCTGCTATTGCCGTCACGTTCTATATAGGGTACGCCTAATAACTCTGCCCATTTTTTAGCTTTGGTAGGCAAGTCACTACCACCGTTTAATCCACGCACTGTAGCAAAATTCATCCTTACACCTAAGTTCTTTTAAACATTTTATATAATTCTTCTGAGGTTATTTCTACCATACAGGGACGTCCGTGGGGACAGGTAAAAGGGTGTTCTGTATTTAACAGTTCCAAAATCAAAGCCCGCATTTGCCTTATGTTAAGCACCTCACCCGCACGAATAGCACTGTGACAAGCAGCATAATGTAATACTTCTTCACGCAAATCTGCAGGATTTATCTTTTTATTTTCGGATAAAAGCGTTAGTATTTCACGAATAAATTCTTCCGCTTCATCATTTTTTATATCAGCCGGCAAAGAAGAAACTCTCAATATAGTTTCACCGCTGGGTTCCACATCTACACCCAATTGCATAAATTCTTTTCTGTATTCTTCTATAGAGCTTACCTCTTGAGGAGTAGCATCTAAATATAAAGGGATAAGAAATTGTTGCGTTGGAATATTTTGATGAGAATTAACCAGCTTATCATACATTACTCTTTCATGTGCTGCATGCTGATCAATTAGATATAAGGCAGTTTCTGACTGAGCTACAATAAACACCCTATCAATTTGTCCCAAAGGCCAAATATTATCTACACCATTATCCACGTCTTTAATTGCAATATTGTTGTCCGTGTGAGATAAGTTCATATTTTCATCAGTCCGCTGCGCAGCACTAAACTCAATTCCATTGTTTTCGGCAATACGCTCCGGAGTTTTCCAAATTTGTTGCTGGTTTGCTTGATAATTATTCCCGCCACCGCTAAAAGGTCTCTTTGTGTACATGGCACTATTATCTGTATTATCTGTATTATCACTATGCTCTGTAACAGATTTTCCCATGTCTACGCTCCCCAGCAACGGTTTAGTTAAAGCATCAGACAAAGCGTGATACACAACTCTATAAACTGCACCCTCATCTCCAAACTTAATTTCACTTTTTTGGGGATGTACATTAATATCAATATTAGCTGTATCCACGGTAATATCTAGGACTGCAAAGGGGAATCCGCCCTTAGGTATTTGTGACCTGTAAGCATGATCCAATGCTTTGCCAATCATCCGGTTATTAATAGTTCGTCCGTTAACAAAAATAGTCTGCCATTGACGCGTACCTTTTAACATNGTTGGTTTGCCAATATAGCCACTAACGCCAATACCATTGTNTTCATACTTCAATGCAATTAAATCGTTAGCTACATTCTTACCATAAATAGAAGCAATTGTATCAACTAAATTTCCGTTACCCGGCGTATTAATAACTTCTTTGTCATTGTTTAATAATCTAAAATGCACATCAGGACGTGACAACGCAATTTTGGATATAATTTCATTAATGTAGCGGCCTTCCGTATTTACTGTGCGTAAAAATTTGCGACGTGCCGGAACATTAAAGAACAAGTCCCTAACTGTAATAGCTGTACCCACATTACCACCGGTTGCAATACACTCTGTATCAGTACCGCCATTAATAGTAATCGCAGTGGCAAATTCCTCGTCATGCAGACGAGTAATTAATTCAAATTTAGCTACGGAAGCAATACTTGGTAAAGCTTCACCCCTAAAACCTAGAGAATGAATACTTTGTAAATCTTCGGCATTTCTTATTTTACTAGTAGCATGACGTAAAACAGAAAGGTTAGCATTAGCTTTAGACATGCCGCTTCCATTATCTACAACTCTAATATATTCTGTTCCGCCTTCATAAATAGTTACCTCAATATTATTTGCCCCGGCGTCTAAAGAGTTTTCAATAAGTTCCTTGACCACAGATGCAGGTTTTTCCACAACTTCACCGGCAGCTATTTGATTAGCAGTATTTTGATCCANCACTNTTACTTCNGCTTCCATTTATTTGCTGCCTCCCTCCATCCTTGCTTCTTCGCGCAACTTATATAACTCGTTTAAAGCCTCTAACGGTGTCATGGTCATAATATCCATATTAATTATTCGCTTAACTACTCCCCCTGAAAACAAAGATTGCTCAGCTGTAACATCCTTAACAATCGGTTCTGCAGGCTTTTTGGCCAATGTTTTTTCTCCATCATACTCCAATAATAAATCTTCGGCGCGTTCCACAACTTTTTTGGGCAAACCTGCCAGTTGTGCTACATGAATACCGTAGCTACGATCAGTTCCCCCGGGAACTATACGGCGTAAGAACACTATATCATTACCACGTTCCTTAACAGCTATGGAGTAATTCTTTACCCCTTCCAGAAAAGACTCTAACTCAATTAGTTCATGGTAATGGGTAGCAAAAAGAGTTTTTGCCTTAAGTTTTTCATTAATAAATTCCACCACAGCCCTAGCAATACTCATACCATCATAAGTACTGGTACCACGACCAACCTCATCTAAAATAATAAGGCTGTGCTTAGTGGCATATTTTAAAATTTGTGCTACTTCATTCATTTCTACCATAAAAGTACTTTGCCCGGTTGCTAAGTCATCGCTGGCCCCAACTCTGGTAAAAATACGATCTACCGGGCAAATAGACGCTTGACGGGCCGGAATATAACTACCCATTTGCGCCATAAGCACCAGTAAGGCAACTTGCCGCATATAAGTAGACTTACCAGCCATATTAGGTCCTGTCAAAATAATCATCCGCTGTTCGCTATTATTTAGCAGAGTATCATTGGGTACAAATATTTCTCTTTCCAACAATTTTTCTACTACAGGATGACGCCCATCTTTAATAAAAATTTCTTGATTATTATTTAATTCAGGACAGATATAGTTGTTCTTAAAGGCTGCAACCGCAAAGGAGAGCAGTACATCCAAACTACCAATAGCTCTAGCAGTTTCTTGAATTTCCACTATAGCATGACGAATTTCTTCCCGTATTTTATTAAATAGATAATACTCTAATTGCTGAATTTTCTCTTTAGCACTGAGTATTTTGTTTTCAAATTCTTTTAACTCCGGAACTATATACCGCTCAGCATTTACCAAAGTTTGCTTGCGAATAAAATAATCGGGGACTAAAGCTACGCTGCCCTTAGATACTTCAATATAGTAGCCAAAAACCTTATTAAACCCAACTTTCAGAGTCTTAATCCCTGATTGATCTTTAATACGCTGCTCAAACTTTTGCATCCATTCTTTATTGTTTTGTGCAATATCATGTAATTCGTCCAATTCCAAATCATAGCCGGTGCGAATCATTCCGCCCTCACGAATAGTAAAAGGAGGTTCATCAACTATGCCTGCTTCTAGTGTAGCTAAAATATTTTCGTGTAAACTAATATGTTGGGATAAATTTGTTAAAAGTCCTTGAGAACAATCCCTTAGCAAAGTTTTAATGTTAGGCAATACTTGCAAAGACGACCGCAGAGAAACCATATCTCGTGCATTAGCAGANCCTACTTCAATACGAGAAAGTATGCGTTCTAAATCTGTCACACTCTTAAGATTTTCCGTCAAGCTTTCACGCAAATTAATNTTTTCTAAAAACCCACGAACAGCTTCTTGCCGCCCCTTTATCTTAGANAAATCCAGCAATGGAGCCTCTAACCATTGCCGCAAGCGGCGTGCCCCCATAGCAGTATTCGTATAATCAAGTACATCTAAAAGCGTACCACGCTTGCCACCGTCTCGCATATTGCGAACTAATTCTAAATTGCGAATAGCCGTAGCATCTAAAATCATGAAGCTGTCCCTGGCTATGGCGGTCAATTTGTTTATTTGTGCGAGATCTGCTTTTACATTTTCGTGGACATATTGCAGCATAGCTTCCACTGTACCACGCACTAAATCGTTTTTATAGGCCTCACAGTTAGAATCAAAATGTTTAGTGAAATAATTTTCATGTTCTGTGCAAGTAAATTTACTGGAAACACACTGTGGTAATTTTTGTACAATACTGGCTGTAATTTTTTCCCAATCTTCAATAGCACCAACAGCAATTATCTCTGCCGGTTGGAGTCTGAAAATCTGGTCTAAAACAAATTCTCGCCGACTAGTACCATGAGCCATATACCATTGACATTCACCTGTAGAAATATCGGCAAAACTCACGCAAAGCGCTTCCCCATCTTCACGTAAACATGCCAAATATTGATTGTGTCCTTCTTCTAACACTGCACTACTAAGTACTGTGCCAGGAGTAATTATTTTTATAACTTCACGTTTGACTATGCCCACAGCTAACTTAGGGTCCTCTACTTGCTCACAAATAGCGATACGATAACCTTTACGGATAAGCTTAGCAATATAACCATCTACGGCGTGATAGGGTACACCGCACATGGGTATTCTGTCTTCCAAACCACCTGCGCGGCCGGTAAGGGTAATATTAAGTTCTTTAGATGCCGTTAAAGCATCTTGAAAAAACAACTCATAAAAATCTCCTAGACGAAAAAATAACAATTCGTCTTGATGTTGATTTTTAACCTCAAGATACTGTTGCACCATAGGGGTATAAGAGGTTGTCATTCCTGTGCGCTTCCTTTCAACAACCATGTTTGTGCGGCCTCAATTTTGACCTTTAACTTTGCACCAATTGTATATTTTTTAGCATTTAGCGGCCATAAAACCAATTTATTCCCGTCTGTTCGTCCACTCCAAGTATCAGGATTATTATAGCTTGGTCCTTCTACTAAAACCTCAACAGTTTTTCCCACTAATGCTTGATTACGTAAGAGGCTGTTTTTATTCTGAACTTCCATTAAACGGTTTAACCGGCTTTTTTTCTCGGCTAAAGGCACCTGATTTTCTAATTTAGCTGCCGGCGTGCCTGAACGCTTAGAGTAAATAAAAGTATAGGCTACGTCATACTCAACTTCATCAACTAATTTTAAGGTATCGTTAAAATCTTCATCGGTTTCACCGGGAAACCCAACTATAATATCTGTTGTAAGCACAGCATCAGGCACATATTTACGAATGGTTGCCACCAATTCCAGATATTTTTCCCTAGTATAGCCCCTATTCATAGCCTTAATTATTTTGCTGCTGCCTGATTGCACCGGAATATGAAAATGCTTGCATATATGCTTGCTTTCGGCAATAGTTCGCACTAAATCTTCACTCATATCACGTGGATGACTGGTCATATAACGCACTCTTTCAATACCCGGTATATTGTCTACCACACGCAAAAGATTACTAAATGCATTATCTTGTCCATTGTCTTTGCCATAGGAATTAACATTTTGACCAAGAAGCGTAACTTCCTTAAACCCCTGTGCAGCAGCTTTGGTAATTTCTGCGACTATNCTTTCCATGCTGCGGCTGCGCTCTCTGCCTCTAACATAAGGTACTATGCAATAAGTACAAAAGTTATTACACCCATACATAATTGGTACCCAAGCAGAAAAAGAGCTTTTTCTAACAAAACTTCCATCAAATTCTTGCGGATCACTTTGTAAATCAGCAAAGATTTTCTGATTTTTTCTGCGACTTTCTATATAGGTCTGAAAAATCGCACTAAAGTTATTTACATATGCAGTTCCTATAATCAAATCTATTTGAGGATAAGTTTTAATAAGCTTATCTCCATTTTTTTGAGCCATACAGCCTGCTATACAAATGACCTTTTTGGGATTAGCAGCCTTAATAGCCTTTAATTCCCCTATTTTACCTAATATCTTCTTTTCCGCACTCTCACGAACACAGCAAGTGTTAATAAGAACTACATCTGCATCATGAAAATCTTCAGCGTATCTATAGCCCAAATCAGCCAATTGACCGGCAAAATGCTCGGAATCACTTTCATTCATTTGACATCCATAGTTAATTATGTGATAAGTTTTACTCATAAATTCTCCTTGAAAATACATAATTTCAAATAATATACAAATTTTGTGTACCTGATAATTATACTCGAAATAAGGCATTTTAACAAGAAAACGACCCAACGAGGAATCCCCTCATTGAGCCGTTTTAACTTTATATTTATCTTTTTTACTTCTTCATCATATGATGAACCGGCTTTTGAGCTGTTTCGGTTTCTAATACTGTCCAAGCTTCATTAGCACGTTCAACAAAAAGTTTACGTATTGCTGCATTTTCTCCTAAACCATGAATGTAGGTATCTACTTTAAACCCAGCTTTTTCCAATATTGATTTATGAGAATCAGGTTCAGCTCCTGCCATATCATTATTTGCATGATCACCTGCAACCATCATCATAGGAATTAAAGTTACTTTTTTGATTCCATCAGCCTTTAGTTTAGGCATGACAGTCTCCAAACTAGGCCAGCCTTCAACCGAATAGATTAGGACATTATTCTTGCCCATTTCCCGTAATCTTTCTTGCATAACAGCGTAATAGGCATTGGCCGGATGCGGAGTACCATGTACCATCAATAAAACTGCTTCATGTTTACCTGTCTTAGGAAATTCTGTACTCATTGCTTGTAAAGTTTCAGTAACATCATCACGTTGATTTTCTTGACCCATCCAATACACAAGAGAAGTACCCAAGGTCATTTTCTTGAATTGAGTTTTATACAAGTCGAAGATAGCACTATCATAAGCATATTCCATGCCTGGTATAACATCTAAAGTTGTAAGGGCAACTCTGGTGTAACCATCTTCCTTAAGTTCTGCTAAAGCTTCTTCCGGAGTTGGAATTTTAATTCCTTCTTTTTCTTGGATACGATCAACGATAATGTGAGAAGTAAAAGCCATAACTACTTTTTTATCCGGATGAGCGGCTTGAATATCTTCTACAGTTTTCTCAATAGTTGCCTTTCTAGAATCTTTGAAAGTAGTGCCAAAACTCATAACTAAGATAGCATCTTTATTTGGGGCATCCTTCATAGCTGCATTTTCTGAAACACGTACACCAATTTCAGCGGCCCTCTTAAGTGCCGGTGTAGCATTCTTAACCTCAGGATTTAGTTGATAGCTGGCATAACTTGTCGTTACCCCCAAGCCTAAAAGTACGGCACAAGCCATAGATGTTGCAATTACTTTTTTCCAACTTTTTTTCATTCTTTCTCCTCCTTTAAAATAAAAAATGGGTCATTCCCGTGAACAGGAAAGACCCACCCTAAAATTCAAGATGAACTCAATCTCCTCCCCTTCGCTCGCGGGTCTAACGGTGATCTTAAAATAGGCAGTTCTCCTGACTCCAGATCATAGCTTGTCCAAGCATTCCCAAAGCATTCACTTCAGTTGCATTATTTGGATTTACTCCCTGTTACAGTGGCGGGACCGCGTTGGCATTACACCAATCTTCCCTATTAAGTCCTTACGGACACCTATTTCGCTATATGAATATTTTTACAACAGGCATATTATATAATAACTATTGCTAATTGTCAATTAAGGTATTAAAGAAATACCCTTGCAAAAAGATTTAAAATGCACAAGGATCGCTATAATGCTGTCCATTGCCAAATTTATCCAATACATCTTTCATTGATTTTTCTAATTTAGTCAGCATTTCGTCTATTTGTTCTGTGGTACTAACAAGTGGAGGCATAAAAATAACCACATCTCCTATATTGCGCACAATAAGACCGTAACCACGTGCCGCTTGACAAATTCCTCCTGCCATTTGCAAGGCAGGATCAAAAGGAACTTTTCCTTCTTTATCTTGCATTAGTTCTATACCAGATAGCATCCCACATTGCCTAGCGTCACCCACATACTGCATTTTATTAAATTTTTCCATATGCCTAGCGATTACTTCCATTTTAGGAGGTAAGCTTNCTATAACACTGTCCTTTTGAAAAATTTCTAAACTAGCAAGTCCAGCCGCACANGCCAGATTNTTACCTGTATATGAATGCCCNTGATAAAAGGTCTTGTAATCAGTTGGTTCACCTAGGAATGCATTATATATTTCATCTGTAACCATAGTCGCACCCAATGCTAAATAACCACCTGTAATTCCTTTAGACAAAGTCATAAGATCTGGGCACACGCCTTCATTATCACAAGCCCACATTTTTCCCGTCCGGCCAAAACCGGTAGCCACTTCATCGACAATTAGAAGCACGTCATATTTCTTTGTAAGTTCGCGAACGCCCTTAATATACCCCTTAGGTTGCATGAGCATACCTGCTGCAGCTTGTACTAATGGCTCAATGATCATAGCGGCGATTTTATTGGCATTTTTTTGCAAAAAGCTTTCCAATTCTTCCAGCAAATAAGCTAGATACTGTGCCTCATTTTGAATACCTGCTAGGTGGCTATGGTAAAAAGAGGGGCAGGACATCTTATATGTAGGAAATAACAACGACTTATAGGCTTTATGGAAAACGTCTATATTACCAACACTAACGGCCNTTGTAATCAGTTGGTTCACCTAGGAATGCATTATATATTTCATCTGTAACCATAGTCGCACCCAATGCTAAATAACCACCTGTAATTCCTTTAGACAAAGTCATAAGATCTGGGCACACGCCTTCATTATCACAAGCCCACATTTTTCCCGTCCGGCCAAAACCGGTAGCCACTTCATCGACAATTAGAAGCACGTCATATTTCTTTGTAAGTTCGCGAACGCCCTTAATATACCCCTTAGGTTGCATGAGCATACCTGCTGCAGCTTGTACTAATGGCTCAATGATCATAGCGGCGATTTTATTGGCATTTTTTTGCAAAAAGCTTTCCAATTCTTCCAGCAAATAAGCTAGATACTGTGCCTCATTTTGAATACCTGCTAGGTGGCTATGGTAAAAAGAGGGGCAGGACATCTTATATGTAGGAAATAACAACGACTTATAGGCTTTATGGAAAACGTCTATATTACCAACACTAACGGCCCCTACAGTATCACCGTGATAAGAATCACCCAAGTTAATAAAATTTGCTTTCTCCGGCCGCCCTTTAAACTGCCAATACTGAAAAGCAATCTTAACAGCTGCTTCTACTGCTGTAGAACCATCATCAGAGTAAAACACTTTATTTAAACCATTAGGTGTGGCCTTAACCAATTTTTCAGCAAATTCTGCAGAAGGTTTATTTACTAAACCTAACAAAGTGGTATGCGCAATTAAGTCTAGCTGCTCTTTTATTGCCTGGTCTATCTCCGGTCGATGATGTCCATGAATATTTACCCATAAACTAGAAATACCGTCATAATATGCCTTTCCTTCCGTGTCATAAAGCATCACCCCTTCACCGCGCTCAATAACCAGTTGCGGGTTTTCTACCCAGCCCTTCATTTGTGTAAAAGGATGCCAAATATAGTCTTTGTCCATTTTCTCCCATTTATTCATTTGTATTTTCCCCTCCTGCCACTGCTATGATTTTATTCATATCTATGTTTTTCTCTACTATATTCGCTATTTTTTTGCTGTCAGGATGAGCCATCAGTTCAGCAGGTAAGGTTGGCAATTTACCTAAAATAGGTAATCCTGTTAATTTTTCATAATAATACAAATTACTCTTTTCTAAGTCGCCGGCAATTTCCTCATTCCAACTGTTAACTATAAAACCCAAAACCTTTAGTCCATGATTTTTCGCATATTCAGCAGTTAAAACTGCGTGATTTACGTTACCCAAAATTGCTTTAACCACAATGATAATAGGTATATGTAAGGCATGGAAAAAATCTCTAACAAGAAAATCATCAGTTAATGGTGCCGAGATACCGCCGACCCCTTCAACTACCGTAGCCTCATTAGACATTATCATCTTTTTACAGGTTTCTAACATAACCTGTGGTTCTAAGGTAACTCCTACAATTTTGCTGGCTTCCGCAGGCGCTAAAGCCGGCTCTAGCACATATGGTACTACTTCACTTTGCATAGCCCCTTCCATATGGGCACAAGCCATAGAAAACTCTGCATCCGTAGAGATAAGCTTTCCATCTGCAAGCCGCACACATCCGGAAGCTACCGGCTTACATACACCGGTTTTATACCCCCGTTCCTTAAGAGCCGCTGCCAGTGAACCTGTAACAATGGTTTTACCCATTTCTGTATCTGTTGCCGTTATACCAAATGCGAACATTATTTACCAGACCCTTCTTTTATCTCTTGCCATATTTTGCCAATGGCAGCCGCCGTTATTCTTATTTCTTCCTCACTGTGAGCAGCGGTTACCGTTAAGCGCAATCTGCTTTGACCTATAGGCACTGTTGTTGGTCTGATGGCCGAAACCAAAATTCCCTGTTCTTCTAATTTATGTGCAAAAGTGGTTGTAATCTTGGCATCCCCCAGCATAATTGGAATAATAGGTGTTTGCCCAGCAATAATATTAACCTTATATTTAGCTAAAAGATTCCGCATAAGCTTTGTGTTGCTGCGTAGTTTATACAAATACAACTCTTTTTTGTCAATCAGTAAATCTAAAGCAGCTTTTGCTGCTGCCATACTTGCCGGACTTATGGCCGTAGAAAAGATAAACGGACGAGATTTGTTAATTAAATAATCAATATAGACTTTTTTACCTGCTACATAACCGCCTTCTGAAGCTAGCGCTTTACTCAAAGTGCCTACCTGTAAGTCCACCTGCCCTTGCAAGCCATAATAAGCCGCAGTACCACTGCCATCAGCACCCAAAACACCCACTGCATGNGCATCATCTACATATNAACATGCTTCATATTTTTGTGCTAACTTTACCAGTTCCGGCAACTTCGCAATATCTCCATCCATACTAAAAACACCGTCAGTAATAATATATCGTTGACCTGCTGTCGTGTCTTTTTGTAGCAGAGCTTCCAAATCATTCATATCAGAATGTTTGTATACTTTAACTGTTGCCTTGCAAATTCGGCAACCATCAATAATACTAGCATGATTTAATTCGTCGCTAAAAATAACATCATTTTTTTTCACTAAACCGTATATTACACCCAAGTTAGTCATATAGCCGGTGTTAAAAATCAAAGCACTTTCTGTGTGTTTAAACTTAGCTAATGCTTTTTCCAAAATATTGCCTTCAAAATGACGCCCGGTAGTCAAAGGAGACCCTGTGGAGCCCGTACCAAAGTCATTGGCTGCTTTAGCCGCCGCAATAACTTCAGGTGCATGGGTTAAGCCTAAATAATTGTTACTGGAAAAGACCAAATATTCTCTGCCTGTTTCGCTAACTGCTCTAACAGGCGTTATGAATCTAAGTGGTGTAAGTTGTCGCCATAACCCATGTTCCTCAATTAATTGCAGTTTTTTTTCTAAAATTTGTTCCAACTTCGACATCTACATTGCCCCCAAAAGTAATCAGTACTAGTTGTTCTTGCAAATACTCAGACAGAACCTTAATATCACAGCCATGTTTGACAAAGAAAATGCGTCCCCCAACACCGCTGCCCATTTCTTTCATAATAGGAATACGTATATAACCACCTACTGCTGAGGCAACATAACCTGTAACATAATCAGGATCATCTGACCAACATAGCTCAGCTACCATACCGGGAGCACTTGCCACCTTAGAGGCCAAAACCAACGCTTCTCTTACATGTTCTCCTGTAAGCCCTACCTTGGCTAATTTTTCTTCATATTCAGCAGCACCTGCACAATCCATCTTTGTTACCCTAACTCCTCTATTACCAAAGTTATCTAACCGTTCTCCCGTAAAAGCGTCAAAAAGCATAGCACCTCTAATACTATCTTTTAATGCTAGTAAAGCACTAAATCCTCTTTCTATGGCCAAAGCAGAAACTCCAANGCTCTGAAGTTTTTCTTTTGCTATTGCATGGCCCTGAGCGACATTTTTTGCTATGCAGCTATGCACAGCTATAAGTGGTTTGAAAATCACTTCATCTTCTTTTATTTCTTCAATTTTTATGCTAATAAAATCTGCTTTTCCACGCTGATGATTGCGTGCACGCCGCAACATAGCTACTACGCCTTTTTCCACATCATTTTCATCCAAAATGCGTTCAGCACCGGAAATATGGCGACCTCCTTTTTCGTGAGGCCCGCCTTTCGCAGAACGCATTTTTACACTAAATTGCATATGAGTTCCCCCCTTAAAAACAATTTTACTAATTTATAATTGCGGTTGCGTTGTCTTTCTTCCTAAGTCTCTAAGCATAGTCTTGTCCGCCTCAGGATTACGACCTCCGGTAGTTAAATACCCACCAATCATTATTCCGTTTAACCCGCCACTTAGTGCCATAACTTGCATATCTCTAAGATTAACTTCTCTTCCTCCAGCCGTGCGAATTAAAGCATGGGGTAAAATAAAACGAAATACGGCAAAAGCTCTCAGAATTTCCCAAGCCGACAATGGTTTATTGTGTTCAAACGGCGTGCCCTTAACAGGATTTAAAATATTTAGAGGTACAGAATCTACACCTAAACGTCTTAGCTCCATAGCCATTTCCACTCTTTGTTCAGGAGTTTCATTAAGTCCCAATATTCCACCGGAACAAACCCTAATACCAGCTGCCTTTGCCGCTTCCAAAGTTGACATCTTATCTTCATAAGTATGCGTACTACAAATATCGGGGAAATGACTAGGTGCCGTTTCGATATTAGAATGGAAACGTGTAATACCTGCTTTTTTTAATTTTACAGCTTGTTCTTTAGTTAATATGCCCAAAGAAGCACATACTTCAATTTTTACTTCAGTTTTAATGCGAGCCAAAGCATTACAAATTTTTTGGAAATCTTCTTCCTCACTTTGTCCACGACCACTTGTTACAATAGAAAATCGCACAGCTCCAGCTTCTTTTGCTTTTTTAGCCGCCTGCACTAGTTCTTCTTCATCTAACAGCCCATATACATCAACGCCGGTTTTGCTGTATGCAGACTGGGCACAAAACTTGCAGTTTTCCGGACAATGACCACTTCTAGCATTCACAATAGCGCAGCAATCAACCTCATTGCCATTAAATTTTTGCCTAATTTTATCTGCCATGGCTAAAAGCAGCATAGTGTCGTCGTCTGATACATTAATAAGCTCCACAGCCTCTTTCTTAGTTAATTCTTTACCAGCTAAAACTTTCTGTGCATACTCTAAAATCATATATAGACCTCCATAGAACAAGTTTTTTGTTAACATTATTATTGTAGTGGTTAACCCAAGTCATGTCAACCTTAATAATTATAAGGTTAACGTATCTTTTATTAACTTAAATATCCATTCTAAGNCCTTATAACGACAAAAAACCCGCTTACAAATGTAAGCGGGTTAGAAAAGATATTAAATTAAAAACCTAATAATAATACCATGCCAACTAATAAGGCTATGAAAATACCAAGTCCATTACGTTTACAAACTTCCATAGGATCTACTCCGGCAATACCGGCTGCAATAATAGTCGCGCCTGCAATCGGAGAAATAGTCCTGCCAAGAGTACCTGCCAAAGAGGCCATAGAACCCATATCAATAGCACGCAGACCAAATTCAGCAGCATGTGGAGTAACTGCTTCATTAAAAGCAACTGTTGCAGCATCCCCTGAGCCTGAAATAAGTGCCAAAAGAAATGGTCCAAAAGTAGCAGCCACTTTAATAATACCGGTAGAATTAAGCATAGTGGCAATTAAAGCTTTAACAAGGCCAAGAGCATCCAATCCGGCAACAAAGACACCTACAGAAATGATAATACCAATAATATTAGCGTAAGCATTGCCCATACCATCAAAGAAGGATTTTGTTAATTCAGTAGGATTGCTTCTGGTAATCAACAAGCTAACAATAGCACCTATAAGCATGGCGTTAGGCACACCCATTGCTAACGCAGGAACAACTTTTGTTGAACCTAAAAGTAAAATAATAACCGGAAGCAACGGCATTGCCGCATAAATTAATTTAACATTAAAATCATTGCTAATTTGAGCTGTTTCCGGCTCATGACCTTTGTTTTCCTTTAGCACAATTGCCAAAACAGTTAACGTAGCCGCTGCAATTAGCATACCGAAAACATCAGACGCCATGTGACGACTAATAACCTCAGTAACCGGTACATTTGCCAATTTGGCAATAACAGCATTATGAACTAAACCAGGACTTAACATACTACCAAAAGTTCCCGATTTAACTGCTGCCGCTGCCATGGCAGGATGTACACCTGCGGACATTAAAATAGGAATCAAAATAACACCAACGGCAGCAGTACAACCAGCCGCACTTGGGATTGCTATGTTAACAATAAACGTAGCAATTGTGGCCCCAGGTATAAGTAAGAAACCCATCTTTTTCAATAGTTTTCCAATTAGTTCTACCAAATGCTTATCACATCCGGTATACTTCATAACTAAAGCAAAACCCATACAAGAACACACTGAAGTAATTAAGCCTGCATTTGTCATGCTTTTAGCAAAAGCATCCAAAGCTGACATAGGTTTACCGGCAACAATAGCCATCAAAATGCCTGCTCCGATTAAAACCATTCGTGATTCGTGTCGTTTTAGCAATAAATAAATAACTGCAATTACGACTATCGCACCAATACCAATCATCATTCCTTACCCCTCCTAATAACAAAAAATAATTGTAACTTTCCCATTTTAACATTTCTCGTAACATTTATCTACTAGCGGATACAAGTATACTGTATACACTCATGCTGATTAAATCTTCTATTACGATCTTAGTTCCTAACTTATTTTGAGTTCTTTTTTGCTTTATATAAAAAAAGTAGGACTGNAGTACTTATTTGTACGCAGCCCTATCTTAAGTGTTATTTAATGAGCATTTTTATAAACTGTTGTATCAGTATAATTAACGATGAGCGGATTTAAACCTTTGCTTCTTACATAATCTGCACCAAGTGCCGTAGTAATAATGTTAGTTCCACTTCCACAAATATAACCTTTATACATAGACAATTTACCCTGTACCATGGTAAGTACAGCCTCTCGTAGCTGTCTGTTAATAACCGTAATATCGGCATCATACCCGGTTTCTAATACTCCTTTATTTTCTAAACCAAGCATGCGAGCGGGATTATACGAGGTTTTTTGGACAAACTCTTGTATTGTAAGTGCTTGCATTTCCACTAAATTTAGTCCCATAGGAATAATGACATTGCGAGGAATACCGCCACCATCCGTACTAATGGAACCCACAACGAAGTTATTATTTTCATCTTTTGCCGTTGCTAGGCAATAGCGCGGTTCCGCAGGATTAACGACAAAACTAACTCCTACATCGCCTTTTTCCCGCCATTCTTTTACCCCTTCTTCACCAAAGGTCAAAACCATTTCTCCTGCTTTTTCCATTTGAACCATAGCCCACCCTGATAAAATGGCCTTCTCCATTCCAGCTTCTGTTGCCTCATAACCACCTGTGATTAAACAACGACGAGTAACCATACTAGCTGGCAATCCCTTTTCGCACAAAGCGCTTGTACCATTTAGCGGTGATAAATATGCTTCCGAGGTAATGTTAGGATGTGCCTTTAAAGCTTGAATAGCAATATTTACTTCCTCCAAACAAGGTTTTACTGTACCACGCAAGTATGCATTAATATGGGCTAAGTGCAAAGGGTTTCCCTTGGATAACTCAATGGCTTCCAAAAATCCATTCAAATTTGATCCAGTTGCCTTCGTACCCGCATGAAAGGCAACATATGCTTCCTCCTTGGCAGCGATTTCAATAGCCAGTTGTGTTGCTTCCGGAGTCAATGGATAATGGCCACCCAGTAATTTTATTCCTAGAGACCCATGTTTCAATACTTTTTGAATCAACTGTGTTAGTTCTTGGGCGTCGGGATTCTCGCTGCCGACTGTGTAACCTGGACGAACAAATTCAATAGTAGCAATATTAAGTCCAACTCCATAATCACGAGCAATGTCCATAACACCTTCTCCCGGTCCTGACATGTCAAGAGCTGTTGTTACACCGGCTCTAGCAAGCATACGGTGTCCGGTCCTGCCACCTAACCAAGTAGATAAATGCACATGAGGATCAACAATGCCCGGAACCACAAGTTGCCCCTCTAAATCTAAGACATCATGAGCAGTTTGCGAACTTATTTCTAAAGCAATTTCAGCTATTTTACCATCTTTAATAGCAATATCACTATACTTGGCAAAAGCATTTTTATAATCCACTACAAAACCATTTTTCAAAATAAAATCATATTTGCACATAAAAATTTCACCTCTCCCCTAGTCATTGTAAAAAAGGCACAAGGCCCATTAGACCTTGCGCCTTCGGTTTGAAAATAATACTCCTCTTTTAAAGAAGTGTGATGATTAGACAGCAAGCAAGGAACATGACAACTATATTCCTCTTCGCAATTTCCATTGGACTAATATTAGCTATTCCCGCACAAACTATACAACCTGCCGCTACAGGAGAACAACTGCGTCCCAATGCGCCTGCAACATTTGAAATTGATCCTAATTGAATCAGCCCTAAGCCAAAATCCGCAGCATGTGGCGTAATAGTACCATTAAATGCCAATGTCGCGGCATCACCACTACCTGCCAATATAGCGATAGCAAAACTGCCAAAAGCGCCGGCAATCTTAGCAACCCCTTGAGACTGCTTCATCAATTCAATTAAAGTACCCGTCAAACCAATAGCCGTCATCCCAGCTGTAAAAGTAGCTGCACAAATGATAAGACCCATTACACTTCCATACGAATCGCCAGCGCCTCTCCAAAAGTCTTTGACAATTTCTTGTGGATTAGACCTAGTGACTAAGGTTGCTAGAGCCGAACCCAAAATCATTGTAAAAGGTATACTTTGGAATGCTTCAGGTAATACCCCTACCTGCTTAGCAGCCAACACCAACATAACTAATGGCAAAACCGGCATAAGCGCCCTTATAGCACTAACTTTGAAATTTTCATCTTCATCATCAGTATCATTCGGGTCAATGTAACCGGTCCCCTCCTTTAACATTTTAGCAACAATAGTAACGCCAATTACAACTACAACCAGGGCAGCACACGAAGCTAGCGCATGTACGCTGATTACTTCCATAACCGAAGAATTCGGCAGTTTCGCTTCCATAGCCATTTTGGAAATGAAATTATTATGTGTGTTCCCTGGGCTCAATACTGAGCCCCATGTGCCGGCAAACACCGCAGCTGCTGCCATAGCCGGATATACACCGGATTTAATAAGAGCAGGAATTAAGATTGCACCAACAGCGGCACTGCAACCGGCAGCACTAGTTAAAGGAATATTTATTAACCACGTAACAACTACTGCACCAGGAATCAAAACCATCGGCACTTTTTTTAATGCCCTAGTCAATGCTTTTACCATATGTTCATCACAATGGGTCATCTTCATAATGTAAGCAAAACCCATAATGGAACAAATAGTAATAACCAACGAGCTNGTCATCGTCTTCACAAATCCATCAACAGCTGCCATTAAGTTACCCGANAAAATTGCCAAAAGAAAACCACCGAGTAACAGACAAAGACGTGTTTCATACTTTTTAATAATTGCAACAAACGTTAAAACAACAACTAATCCACCAATGTAAAGCATAGCATAACCTCCTTTTATTATTATTTTTCTGTGTAGATTATACCATAAAAAGTATATTGTATACAATTCAATGCTAAGTTACTCATTTTTAAAAAATATCATTTTAATCCATAAATACAATCAAACNTGTTAGGGAAAATTAGCAAAATATCTTGCAATTAGCTGTAATTTTTGTTTAAAGGTATTTCCTTTTTTAGTGAGACGTGATATCTTTAGAATAATTCATGGTTATTATCAACCGCATCTAATAATGGTTACCAACTTTATCTTATAAATAGATAAAATACTTACTTGGTATTTCTGATGTTTAGATGTGTACAGGGTATTTGTGCTATGAGCTGTATTATTTTATTTTTGAAAAATAAGTGAAATGAGGTTTTTACATGCTAAAAAAAGAACTACTTACAAGGTTTTTACGTTACACTAGCATAACAAGTCAAAGCGATGCCAAAGCAACAGTCGTACCGAGCACAGATGGTCAATGGGAGCTGGCAAAATTATTAAAAAACGACCTGTTGGAACTAGGGCTGGTCGATTTGAAATTATCTCCTACCTGCGTACTCACTGGCCGTATACCATCTAACTTACCCTCCGATTTTACAAGGCAAGTCCCAAAAATTGGGTTTGTCGCACACNTAGATACCGTAGACGTTAGTTTGAATCCTGATTTGCACCCCCAACTGATTAAATATACAGGAGGTGACGTTCTTCTTAATAAAGAACACAATGTTAGCATGAAAGCGACAGAAAATCCTGACTTAGCCAAATATATTGGTCAAGACATCCTCTTTAGTGACGGTTTAAGCGTTTTGGGCTCTGACAACAAAGCTGCCATTAGTGCTATTGCCGTAGCTTTAAAAGAATTACAGGAAAATCCTATGCTTTATCATGGCGAACTGTATTTTGCTTTTGTCCCTGATGAAGAGATAGGTCTGCGTGGTTCAAAAACTCTTGATTTAAAAGACTTCCCTGTAGAGTTTGCTTACACCATTGATTGTTGTGAACTAGGTGAAGTTGTTTACGAAACTTTTAATGGCGGTGTAGCCAAAATAGATATTCAAGGTGTCAGTGCACACCCNATGTCAGCAAAAGGCGTATTAGTCAATCCAACACTTGTTGCTATGGACTTAGCTAACTGTTTTGATCGCAAACAAACACCGGAAAATACCGATGGCAAAGATGGCTATATTTGGGTCAAGGGCCTTACTTCTAATCAAAGTAAAGCTACTTTAATGTTAGATATTCGTGATCATCATAAAGATTTATATGAAGCCAAAAAGAACTATATACAAGAAGCCGTAGCTTTTACTCGCAAACGTTACCCTACTGCCGTCATTAACCTCGACTTATCTGACACCTATGGAAACATTAATGATTCCATAACAGAAGATAATCGCATGTGCATTGATTATATTTATAAAGCTATGAAAAATCTAAATATCGTTCCTAAAACTATTGCTATGCGCGGAAGTACCGATGGTTCTGTTCTTTCTGCCAAAGGGTTACCTACCCCCAACTTTTTTACCGGCGGTCATAACTTTCATTCAAAATTCGAATTTCTACCTATGGACTCCTTCGAAAAATCTTGTCAAATGGTGTTAGAGATTGTGAGGTTGACTACTACAGAATAGCAAATTGCAAGAAATTACAATTTGCTATTCTTGTGCAGCATCGATTTCATCGAAGTGCAGCTTGCAGCACAGTTAAGTTGCATAAAATGCAAATGAAGTTATGCTTCGCATAAGTGAAGTGACAACGTTGTTGTCAGTGAAGTGTTCGCAAGCGAACAGTT
>JGI20225J20221_1000814_pt2 | contig 28266 bp, 29 predicted proteins | sample BioMet4_FD_20221 | JGI IMG/M metagenome (IMG submission 20221)
AGGCCGTCTATCATGGCCTGCCGGTCGATACCCTCCCTGAGCCCGAGGTAGACGCAGGCCCCAGGCTCGGCGTCAAGGATGTAGTAGCTCTCGTCTTGCGTGTAGGCCATCCCGAACCTCTCGTGGATGTACTCGGTCATGGGGTGGACCTGCAGCGACAGGTTCTGCCCTCCCATGGTGTCGAGAAGATCGAAGCGGATGGGACACTCGGCCCCGAATCGCGCGAAGGTCTTCTCGCCCAAGAACTCCACCGGCAGGTATTTCGTGAGGTTCATGGCAGGAGACTCGATGCGAACGTTGCCAAAGCGCAGGTAGACACTGTTCTCCTCGGGCACGCCATCAAAGCACCACGCGTAGTTGTCGGGCCCGTCAGGCAGTCGGCACACCCTCCGCATCCATTGGCCACCCCATATGCCGGGATCGAAGTACGGAACGAGCCGAAACGGGGCATGGGCGAGGTGACGCAGACCCGCGCAGAAGGCCTCCCCCGTCACCATATGAGGCGTGCCTGCGGTGTTCGTGTCGAGATAGAAGTCGATGCTGCCATACAGCGTCGACTTATGTCGGTCCGCAACACGCCACTCCACGAAGTAGCCTCGCTTGTACTTACGGAGGATGTCCTCGCACCCATTGTCTTGTTTGTAGTTCGGCATGCCGGCACGATATCGGCGCTGGATCTCCCAACGCGCCATGTCGGCATAGACGAGAAGGTCACCGGAGCAGACAAGCGACGCAGCGACACCATAGACGAGCACCCTGCCTGCCTCCGCCGCAACCTTGGCTTGCGCCTCGGCGAGAAGCGCAGGGTCGATGAAGTCGGACACGGTGCCGTAGTACATGTTGCCGCGCACGCGATCTGTCGTGAGATTTCTTGCCATGAGACGGGTGAGCTCGTCGCCAGGATAGAATATGCACGTCGTGTCGATGGTCAGGTTGGGCTTCCACACGCGCTCGATCTCGGCCAGCACCTCCACGTCGCGAATACCGGGGTAGCAGTCGACCACAAGCACACGCCCACCTCGCACGGCCATGGCCCTCACGATCGCAGCCCCTACCCCAGCCCAACCTTCGAAGGCCTCCTCATCGAAGCCTTCGATGCGTGTCTCGGGGAAGCGGTCGTAGTTTGGCTCGAAGTCCGGATATGCCATAAGCTCAACCTTCCCTGACGGCGGAGATGCCATTTCCTGCCCGCAGGATACGCCAACTGTAACCCGTCATCTCATCAGCCCTCGGACATAAGCAGCTCGCGAATGGTGCGCGCGACACCGTTCTCGTCGTTCGTCCATGTCGTGACACGGCTCGCCGCACGTTTGACCTCAGGCTCGCCGTTGGCCATGGCCCAGCTCCGTTTGACGAAGCGAAGCATGTCGAGGTCGTTGCACCCATCTCCGAACGCCACCGCGTCAGAGGGGTCGATGCCGTAATGGTCGCAGACGACGCGGATACCCCGCGATTTGCTCGCCTCGCCGCTCATGATCTCAAGGAGGATGTCACTTGAGCGCGTGACGGCCAGTTCGGGATATGCCTTCCTCATGCACTCCTCGGCCGTCAGGATCATGGGAGGCTCCCCCATGAGCAGGAGCTTGTGAACGCCGGCACCAAAGTGCCCGGCAATGTCATGGCAGACCTCGGCCTTCACATGGACGAGACGCTCCTCGTTTCTCACGCGTGGGTCCTGGTCATCGTCGACGACCCACGAGTGATACCCATAGACGCTGCAGCACACGTCTGGAACCTTGCACGCGAGAAAGCCCTTGACCTCCTCGGCGACACCAGCCGCAATGGGGAGGTCGAGCAGCTCGTTTCCATTCTCGTCGAGGACGTAGGCGCCGCTGTAACAGACGAGTGGCCCGGTGAACCCGAGCACACTGTGGAACGAGGCCAGCCCCTCGGGCATTCTTGCCGAGACCAGACAAAGGGGGATGCCCCGCTCGGTCATCATGGCGACGACTGGCCTGCTCTCGAGGATCGGCTGGTGCCTCGCGTCGGCAAACGTGCCATCGACATCGGAAAACACGATACGGATCTGGTCGGAACTCACGCTTGCCATATCTGTCCGCCTCGCCAGGAATACGACATGGGATAAGGACGAGGAGAGGAGAGACCCTGTCTCTCCCCTCCCCACGATATCATTTCGATGATCTCAAGGACCGATGACCGACCTTTCGAGGCGCCGTCGCGCTTTGGGCCGAATCGGACCCCTTCTTCCCAACCACGCTTCTGACCGAGGCCTCTTCCTTCGACCCGATGTCCACGCCCGCGACAGAAAGGATGTTCCTGACGTTTTGCTTGGCATGTCTGATACCGACGTAGAGGACGGCCGACACGACCGCGAAGACGGCGGCAAGGATGATACCTGCGGGGCGCGACCAATCCGGTCCGTCCGACTGGAACCCCCACCATCCGACCAGGATGCCAACAGCCAGGAGCGAGTAGGCAAGCCGCTGCCAGATCCCAAGACGCATGATCGCCTTCGTCTGGAGCTTGGCCTCCCGGACAAGTGCCTCACGCTCGCTATCCGCCAGCTTCGTGCCCATGAGATCGTCTCCTCCGATAGTACCTAGTAGGACAGGCCGGGGTTGAAGAAGCCGACAAGGACACCGACGAAGGCGATGAGCACGAGGATGAGCATGACCATGGTCGGGGAGATCTTCTTCTTCGTCATGAGCCACCAGCACAGATACACGAAGACTATGTTAAGCAGCTTGGGATAGATGCCGGAACCGAAAACGTTCAATGACACGCCAGCGTCACCGGCCGACGAGAGCGCCGCGGAGGTGACAGTCGTGCCACTTGACCACAGGACGTTCTGCAACGAGCCGACACCGGGGAGCACAAGCGAGGTGTTGATGCTGATCCACGTCGCGGCCACGGCACCGATGACCATGGTACCGACCATGGCGATAGAGCTGCGCAAGGCGTTCGACTCGGGGCCGACAAGGGCACTGACGGCAGAGCTACCAAGCTTGTAGCCCGAGTTGAACGCATANTTCATNCCGAAGTACGCGACCAGGTTCCAGGAGATGATGTAGAAGAGGGGGCCGAGGATCGAGCCGCCGGTCGAGAGTCCGAGGGAGATGCCCAGCAGGATGGGGATGAACGTGCCTACGATGATTGAGTCACCGAGACCGGCAAGCGGGCCCATGAGACCGGCACGGATGCCGTTGATGGTCTCGTCGTCGATGGTCTCACCATTGGCGCGAGCCTCCTCAAGACCAACCGTCAGGCCAACGACCATAGTACCGATCTGCGGCTCGGTGTTGAAGAACGCCGTATAGGTGCGAAGCGCGTTGACCTTCTCCTCGTCGGTGTCGTAGAGTTCGTCGACGACNGGAAGCATGGCGGCCAGATAGCCGAAGGTCTGCATGTGCTCNTNCGAGAAGCAGGTCAGGTTNCCGTAGATCCAGCGCAGGAACGTCTTCTTACGGGTAGCGTCGGATACCTTCCTAGGTTCTGCCATTAGATGTCCTCCTTTTCCTCATCGACGGCAGAGCCGTCGGCAATCGCCCGAGCAGGCGACTTGACGCGCTGGATTTCATAGTTGATGAGAGCGAAGAAGCAGGCGATGATCGCGGAGGCAATCAGGTTGCAGTGCAGGACGGCCGCGAGCGTGAAGCCAAAGATGAAGGTGAGCCAATCAAGCGGCTTCTGGATGACCTGACGGCAGAGGATTGCGATACCGACGGCGGGAAGCAGCGAGCCAACCGTGAAGAGCGTCTTCATCGCGATGCCGTCCATCGGCAGGTAGTCCTTCATGACCTGGACCATGCTGGAGCCAGCCATGCAGATGATGAACGTGGGGATGAACGAAAGCAGGATGTGGCCGATCCAAGGCCAGACATAGTCGACCAACGGAAGGGTCTTCTTGATCTTGCCCCAGTCATTGGTCTCGAGGGCTTTCCAGCCGATGCCTTGCCAGACCAGGTTGATCGTGGCGGTGCCATAGAACAGAACCGTGCCGAGGGTACCGACGGCCGCACCAAGGGCAGCCGCGAGTGCCTGCGCCTCGGCTGAGGAGGGATTGAGACCCTGAGAATGGATGGCGAGGATGGCCAGAGGGATGCCGATGTAGGTGACGGCACGGACNTCGGCCGAAACGGTTCCGCCAGGCGTGACCAGGGCGATGTAGACNACCTGGATGGCCGCGCCGACGATGACGCCGGTTGTGACATCGCCAAGGATCAGACCAACGAAGAGACCGCCGACAAGGGGACGACCGAGCGTGTAGTTACCGATGGTCGTGCCACCCATGCCGGGAAGCGACGCGAGACACGCAAAAAGGCCGAGGAGCGCCGCTTGGAATGCATTGATTGCCATAGTTCGAAATCACCTTCCTTATCTAAACGCACTTCACAACTGTCATTTGAGGTCGAACTTATCGCGGAATTTCTGCCACTCACCAATCGATGTCTCTTTGAGCAGCGCGAACTCGACCGTATANCCGGCCTTCGTGATGTCCTCGAGCGCCTGCGCCTCCTCTCGCGTGATCGANTGGTTGTTGCCGAGCTTTACCGATTCCGGACGATCGTTGCATGGCCCGACGATGACACGGTCGATACCAGGCTTGAAGCCTTGGTCGACCAGGATCTTCTTCATGTCGAGCGGGTTCTTCGTGATCAGGAAGTACCTATCTTGGGAGTTCAGGACCTTGTCGGCGTTCTCTCTCCAGTGATCCATGGTCCACACGAACGTCTTCTTGTCCGACGCACCCCTGTAGGCCGCCTTGAGCATCGGGTTGTTCGCTGCGACGTCGTTCACGGCGACAAGGCCATCACAGGGGTACTCCAATGACCACCTCGTAACGGTCTGGCCATGAATCATGCGGTCATCGATCCGGACGAGTGAAATGGCCATTCTTGCCTCCTTCCTCTTGCGCTAGATATCTTCTTCGTCATTGTCTTCGGGCAGTGCTAGATCGACTTCGCGGATTGCCTCCTTGCCCTCGGCGATGATGCTATCCCTCAAGGTCGCGATGTCAGAATCCGTCTCCATCGCAGCCGTGATGGCCATCGGAAGGTTCATGCCACCGAGAGCAACGGTCCTCGGGATGAGCCCCCTCTCGGAAAGCGTGTTGAGCGTATTGGTGAGCGGGGATCCCCCGATGATGTCGCCGAAACAGATGACCTCGTCATCGGCACCGATGGGCTCGATGACCTTCTTGAGGTTCTCGACGAAGACGTCGGCACCCATACCATCCTCCATGCTGCAGCTAAGGATGTCATCACGGGGGCCAAGCAACATGTCGAGCACGCTGTGAAGCCCCGGCGCAAACGTTCCATGACTCACGAGCAGTAGATATCGCATGTCCAACTTCTCCAATCGCATCGCAGAGGCAAACAAAACGGACTCCACCGGAACCGAGACCACAGACTGGAGTCCAGACCATATGAAAGGCATTTGCCAGAACCATCCGCCCTCTTTACGAAGGTCTGACTGCCTGCAAATATAGAGAACTAACGAATTCAGTTGCTACTGTTAATGACTTTCTGGCGTCAGTGGACAGAAATAATCGGTTAACGGTAGCAACTATCTACGCCACACGGCTAACATGTTATCTTNATAGAGGACTGGCGAATTCAGTTGCTACTGTTAATGACTTTCTGGCGTCAGTGGACAGAAATAATCGGTTAACGGTAGCAACTATCTACGCCACATGGCTAACATGTTATCTTATGTTTGATGAATAATGGAATTTTTAAAATGACTCTCCGCAGGTAGTGCCCACGAGAGAGCCTCTGTCATGACTTGTCGTTGCCGAGGATGTCATCGCGGTCATAGGTGATGCTGTAAGCCTGCTCAAGTGCTTTGAGTAGCTGCTTGGAGTCCTCTTCGCCAAGGGAGCTAAGCGCCTTGGCAAGACCATCTACACCCTCCGTCTGCTTGGAGTCGGCATGTTCACGCCCTGCATCGGTGGCTCGCACGATAACCCTGCGCCGGTCANTCTCGTCCGGNCTTCGCTCGACGAAGCCCTTCTGCTCAAGAGAGTCGAGAATACGTGTCATGCGCGGACGCGTGTACCCCAGGCGCTCGGCCAACTCGGAGGGGTTTTGNCCNGAGTCGGTGCGNGAAAGGTGCTCGAGNACNGNCGCCTCGCCTGCCTGAAGACCCACGGTCGTGCCAAGGAGACCCTTGGCCACGCCCCGGGAATATACGATGAGCTTCTTTGCGGCGTCCTCGTAATCCATGATCTCTATCTCTTAGTGCGACAAGAATGGGAACTCTCGGATAATTGCCGACAGCAATAGTACCGNTTTTAGCATTCCCCTTTTTCGTCACCCTCTCACGTCTCAATTTGAACATCATACCCAAGCCGCATTCCCGGCACTTCCTTTCTCGCTGCAAATCCAGCCGATTCACAGCCTAGAGAAGTCCTCCGGTTTTGTCGCTCTCTAACCTGCAGTAACGTCCTGGCGTACGACAGCCAGTCTCACAGTCCCATATAGCGCAGCATGCCAGTGACAGCACGCTTGGCACCGGCTGCGGCATTCACTACGGTTAGGGGTCCCTGCACAACGTCACCTGCGGCAAACACGCCAGGAACGGTGGTCTGGCAGTTCTCATCAATCTCGAGAAGACCGCATTCGTTGCTTTTGAGACCTTCGGTTGTAAGGACGAGCTTGTCCTTGGGCACCTGCGATACCGCNATGATCACCGTGTCGCAGTCCACCTGCTCAAGCTCGTCNCCGAGNCCGANGAGCCTACCATCGGAACCGAGNATCGACTGACGAAACACCGGTCCGNTCTCGTTGATTAAAACGATCGACTTCCTCTGNACGATCTGGGCACCCTCGAGCTCCGCNTACTCNACCTGGTCGGAGCTCGCAGAAACCTCATCGGTGTTCGAGTACAGCGTAACGTACTTGGCACCNTGGCGCAGGGCCGTGCGNGCGACGTCCATGGCAACNTTGCCGACTCCGATGATGGCAACGTCCCTTCCCATTTCACAGGTGTCCGGGTCGGCCAGGTAGTCGATGCCAAAGTAGACGTTGCCGCGAGCCTCACCATGTATGTCAAGCTTTCTGGCACGCTGAGCACCTGTAACGACGAGCACGCTNTCATAGCCGTCACGTAGGAGGTCNTCTATGTGCAGCGTGCCACCAATGGTCGTATTCGGNCGNATCNTGACACCCATACNCTCNAGNAGACTGCGATANCTGAGAACGATGGACTTTGACAGGCGAAAGGCCGGGATGCCGTANTCAAGCAGACCNCCGACCTTCGGACGCTGCTCAAACATCGTTACGCCNCAGCCGGCATCNGTCAGCTTGAACGCCGCGGTGAGACCNGCCGGGCCAGAACCCACGATTGCAACTTCTCGACCGTTTGNAACCANGTCATGGGGTTCCAAACGGTCGAGATATGCNTCGGACACATACCTCTCTATGCTAGAGAAGCGAATGGANGTGTCCTTCCTNCCCAGCACACAATGNCCCTCGCANTGGGCACCATGGTTGCAAACGACCGCACAGGCCAGGCTCATGGGATTGTTCTCGAAGAGAAGCGCACCGGCCTCCTCGATTCGCTTATCCTTGAACAGCTCGATAACGTGTGGAATCGGAGTCCCTATGGGACACCCCGCCTGACACGAAGGTCTTTTGCAACCGAGACAACGAGTGGCTTCCTCAACGATGTGCAGCGCCATGTCTTCCGCTCCCGCAGTCTAGCTCATGTTCTTGCTTACTATAGTAATGAACCCACAACGGCACGCATGACCAGGTTGGCCACGAAGAGAAAGATACAGGGAACGACACATCTCATGCCCGGCAACGGACCCGGTTTGTAGATGAGCGCTGCTTCTCTATTCCAACGGCTGGGTGATGTAGTCGTAGAGTTCGGCCTTCACCGCCGTGTCGAGGACGTAACGGATCTCGACAGCGGGCTTGTTCGCCGGCTGCATCACGAACTCCCTGAAGCCCTGGGGGTCGGCGTGCATCTCACCCAGGAAGTAGAACTCCTTCGAGCCCTCCCGGTCATCCTTGTTCTTCCGCACGAAGAGGTAGACCCGCATACCGGTCTCGTTGGCGTGGCGGAGGCGCTCAATCTCGGGTGAGTTCATGTGGCGAGGCTGCTTGGAGATGGCGACAAGCTCCTTGGGGCTCAGGAAGCGATCCTCATAGCGGATGGAGTCCGAGACGGAGTCGTCCTTCTCGTAGTTGATGAACACGGGGAAGGTGTTTGTCCCGGCGTCGTACTTGTATCCGCCGATGTTTTGGCCATTGACGTTCTGGCCCCACCCCAGCAGCCGGCAGACGTCCTCGTAGGTGTACTTCTCGTTCAGCACCAGACAGGTGCCGTCGAAGGTATCGGAGTAGTCCCCTCGCCAGCGGCCGAGCCCGAAGTCGACCACGGCGCGGAGCTGGCGGGCGAACTCGGGGTCCTCGAGCGCCGAGACCAGCCTCGCGGACGGCTCGAACCTACCTCCCCCGAAGGAGACAAAGACGCTGTCCCTGAGGCTCGCGCTCATGAAGAACCCGCCCGACAGGGCCCCTGCGACGGAGCACGCGGCGATCGGCATCGTCTGCGAGACCCCACGCACGAGCCTCCCGAACTCCCGTTCGCTTACCGCGGCCCGACGGTCGAGGAGCTCCCTCAGAAGGAGCAGCTCGTGCGGCCGCTTTCCCGCGGCAAGCTTCTGCGAGACGAAGCGGAGCATCTGCTCCTGCGGCCTCGAGAAGCTGACGTGGTAGTCATGCTCCTTCGCCTTGAGGAACTCATGGTACGACCCGTAGGCACCGAAGATGAGGAGCGGGTCGATAGCCTTCTGCTCCTCAAAGTCGACCAGCTCTGGGATGCGACCGAGCATGTGTTTGAGATCGTCGTACTCCTGCTTGATTCGCCTGGCCGTTCCGAGNGTCTCAGTGTCGAGCGCNTGGAAGATGCGCCTCTCGGCGATCTCGTCGAAGCTGATGGTGGAGCAGCCCGTGATGAGACGGTTGCCCTCCTTGACNTAGCGACGCAGCGTGTCCTTCTTGTAGGTGCGGTCGCCGGACAAGGCGATGGGCACGAGGTAGCTCTGCCTGTAGTTGCCGATGAAGTCGAGCACGAGCACGGAGCGCTTGCCCGGTGCCTTGCGCAGGCCTCGGCCAAGCTGCTGGACAAAGACGATGGCCGACTGCGTGGGCCTGAGCATGACGATCTGGTTCACCGTGGGGATGTCGACGCCCTCGTTGAAGATGTCGACCGTGAGGATGTATTCAAGCCAGTCGTCTCGCCTGGAGCGGTCTGCCTCGAGNCGGTCGATGGCGGAGTCCCTCTCGGCACCAGTCGCGGCGCCGCTCAGCGCGATGCAGCGGATACCACGGGCGCGGAGCTCCCGGGCGAGTTCGGTCGCCTCCTCGTTCCTCGAGCAGAACATGAGCCCACGGCGCTCGGCCCTAACGGTATGCCTGTCGATCTCGTCCACGATGTGGTCGACGCGCGCGCGGCTCGTGAGCAGGGAGAAGTCCGAGTCGTCGCCCACCGTGGCGCCGTCCACCGTGAGATCGGCGATGCCGAAGTAGTGGAAGGGCGAGAGCAGGTCAGCCTCCAGGGCGTCCTGCAGGGTGATCTGGTAGGCGATGTTGTTGTCGAAGAGGGCGAAGACGTCCTCGCCGGTGGTGCGGATGGGTGTAGCCGTCATACCCAGCAGGAACCGAGGCTTGAAGTAGCCCATGACCTTCTTGTAGGTAGGCGCCTCGGCATGGTGGGCCTCGTCGATGATGATGTAGTCAAACTCGTCCGCCGCGAACTGGTCGAGGTGCTCAGCGACCGTCTGGATGGTGCAGAAGAGATAGTCGCTGCCGAGCTCCTTGGTCTGGCCCGAGTAGGTACCGTAGGTGCGCTCGGCACCGATGACCCGCTGGAAGCTGTGGCGTGCGTCGTCAGCGATGCGCTTGCGATGCACCAGGAAGAGGGCNNGCNTNGGCATGACGGCCTTGACGTCGAACGCGGCGAGGTAGGTCTTGCCCGTGCCGGTAGCCGAGACGAGAAGGGCCTTCGTGGCGCCATGCTCCCGCAGCCCGACAAGGTTGGCGAGGGCTTTCTCCTGCATGTCGTTGGGGATGATCGGACCCGCGGGAGCCGCGACCTCATCCCTGCCGTCGGCGCCCAGCACCTCGATTGCCACCTCTTCCCCACCAGACGGGAGTCTCCTCGCGATCGCCGCCGCGTGGCGGTGTCGGTATTCCTCGAGCCACCCGTCGGTCACCTCGCGCGTGTGGGAGTCTCCCCATAGCCGCTCGAACTCGGAGAGCGACGCCCTGCAGACGCTCCCGTTCTCATAGGAGCGCACGAGCAGGTTCCATTCCTGGTTGGTCCGCAGCGCCGTCTGGGTGAGGTTCGAGCTCCCGATGACGAGCGTGCGCATGTCTCCGTCCTTGAAGAAGTACCCCTTCGTATGGAGGCTGCCGTCGTAGACGCGAACCTCGACGTTGGGATAACCGCGCAGCTTGGCGATGGCATCGGGCTCGTTGAAGTCGAGATAGGTGGTCGTGATGACTCTGCCGGGCACACCTTTGTCGGCCAGCCGCGAGAAGGCCTCCGTGAGGATCTCGACGCCCTCGCACGAGACGAACGCGACCGAAAAGTCGAAGCGCTCGCAGCCGGCAAGCTCCTTCAGAAGCATCGAGTGGACGTTGGTGTCCCGGGTCTTGTTGACGACGAGCTCCGGGACGAGCGACGCATCGGGGTGGGCATCAGCGTCGATGAAGCCGGTCTCGAGCGAGTAGACGTACTCCTGCTGCGCCTTGACCAGGTACCCGTCGATATCGTCCGTCTCCATGGCGCGCCCTACAAAATGCTCTGGGCTTCGATGGCNTCGACGACCTTGACGTCGGCCGGGAGCCAGCTCACGGAGCGGAGATGCTCGGCGTCAAGCCACTTGGCGGCGCTGTGCTCGGTCAGCGTAATCGTGCCGTCTGCGATCGTGCAGAGGAAGCAGTCCATGTCGAGGTGGAAGGTCGGGTAGTCATGGTTCACGTCGACGACGAGACGGCCGACATTGATCTCGGTCTCAAGCTCCTCCTCGATCTCGCGCTTGACGGCCTGCTCGGACGTCTCGCCCTGCTCGACCTTGCCGCCGGGGAACTCCCAACCACCCTTCATGTCGCCATACCCGCGCTGGGTGGCGAGAATTCTCCCGTCCCTCTCGATGATCGCCGCCACTACCTTGATTGACTTCATTCGGTCCCTGATTCGTTTGCGTCTGATGNGCGCAGGCACGATGCCTGTCTGGATCCAGGATAGATGTTTGTCCGGCGNGCCGAAAGATCCCAGCTGCAAACCGGAAGTGACATGCAAAGAACCGCACGAAGCCGAGTCCTCCCGTTGCTATTCTGTGCCCTGCCCCGCATCCCATGCNCTCATCATGCAGATGGCCGTTCCGATACCGAGCACGGCCGGCACCACGCTCGAATCCGTCGGCACCATCGAAAGNGCGCCGTTCTGACCGAAGGCACACCTCGCAATGGGTCTCCCGTCCCTTTCAATCGAGAAGTCCTCTCCTGCCTCCCAGCTCCCTTTCGATGACATGCCAGCGCCACTGACGGAATAGAGCGTATGGAGGCTCGCCATGTCCTTTTCCACGACAATCTCGCCAAACCCGACCGCATGGACGAGAAAACGGGGAAGGAAGTTGAAACGTCTCCTGCTGATCTTGCATTCGACCTCGTCCTTCGAGTTGCGTATCTCATACCAGCGCATGTTTACGAACGACCCTACGCGTACGATACGGTAGGCATCCGCATCCTCGTCGGCATCGATGCTGTACGGGACGTTCACATCAATGCTGGTCCGCCTGACCGATAGCATGTGGTCTCCCTTCGACCGATGAGTGTAGATTTCAATCCCTTGATATGTCGTGTCATATGAGACCCGCATTCGAGTGCCTGACGGGCCTTCATCGGNATGCGNCGCGGGAGGGCTGCCTCAAGGGAGCCGGGCATCTAGTCGTGCGCGGCACAATGGCCAAAGGAAGAATCCTCACCAGCTCCCTGCAACGATATCGTCGCGCGAACCGCAAGCCGACCTTCTCCTTGCTCGGATGATAGATCAGATGCTTCTCCATATTGTTATCATTTCTCCCTTTGGGAATCGACCTGGCTCCCCTTGGAGCCGTCCGCCTTGGTAGCTTGGGGGTGCACGCCCGAGAACCACATCCCAGCCGAGGCAGGCACTGCCACCGGAGGAAACGACGTCGTTGGAATTGTCATTGGCCGTGGTGGCGAGGGTGGGCGATAATCTGTCCGAGGGAGAAAGTATGATAGTTCAGACAAGGAGTCGAGAAGGACGGGGAAAGGAAGCGGAGCGCAGATGGGAATCCGCGACGCCATGTACGGGCAGGCAATCGGCGATGCACTCGGTGTCCCCTACGAGTTCAAGCCACGCGGGTCGTTCCGATGCACAGGGATGACCGGATACGGGACGCATGACCAACCGGCGGGAACGTGGTCCGATGATACGAGCATGGCCCTTGCGACATGCGACAGCTATCGGGAGCTCGGCCGCATAGACGTCGATGACATGCGCAGAAGGTTCGAGCATTGGCTCCACGACAGCAAGTACACCGTTGGCGGCGTCTTCGACGTGGGTGGGACCACGGCAAGAGCACTCGAGTCCGGCCATGGCATGGATGGCATACGCGACAACGGGAACGGGTCGCTCATGCGCATAGTGCCACTGGCGTTCATGGGAGCCTCGGAGGCGGACGTCCGCAACGTCTCGGCCATCACGCACGCGCACGCGATATCAATCTCCTGCTGCAAGGGCATGGTTGACGTAGCCACTCGCCTCTCTGAAGGCCAGTCCGTCGCAGATGTGGGTCACGAGCTCGTCGACGCCTCGAGGGACGAGGCCGAGATCAGATCCAGCGGATACGTCCGCGACACGTTCGGCGCCGCCCTATGGTGCCTCGCCACGACCTCAAGCTACGCAGAGTGCGTCCTCAAGGCGGTGAACCTCGGCGATGACACCGACACGACTGCGGCTGTCGCCGGGGCCCTGGCTGGCATAGCGTATGGCGCCGATTCAATCCCGGGCGAATGGATGAGCGGACTGCTCGGCAAGGACATCATAGAGAGCTGCCTCTTCTAGAGCCTGATCGGACGATCAGTTCGATTCGGTACGTTGATAGCAAATACGTCACGCAAGGGCAGCCGACGCATCATGGCCGTGCGCGCGGTGGCAGGAGAGCGGTCGGACGGCAGGTCCCCCGGAGCTCTGCCGGAGTCCCGCCCTCAGAGGCCCCGAATCCTGACGGCACCTGCTGCGGACTGCCCTTGACCGTCTCCGGGAAGTCCGATGGGAACCCTGTCTCCGCGCGCCTTCCGTCCCCGCCCACGAGGATCACATCACTTCGATGTCCGCAGAGATAGCCTATGCTCAGTGGTCTAGTGGCCCATCCGGTGGCCTCTCAGTAGCCTCATGGTCACTGTAGCCGAGGGTACGGAAGACACGGGGCATAATGAAAGAATTCCCCATCACCTTCTGGTTGTCGATGGACAGCAACGGGTTGCACGGGCACTTCCCCAGCAACCCTTTTGCGCCGGAAAGTGTCGCCTAATCACGGCGGGCTATCCAGCGGCCGTACGCCACCACAGTCATGCACATGACCACCATGAGGGTGAGGGTGAAGTAGAATGCCGCCATACCACGCAGCCAGAACAGGCACGCGACCAGCTCGATGAATCCTCCCACGACGGACACGCGGCCGCCGAAGCGTTGGAGCAGGGGCCAGCGGACGGGGTCCATACACCCGGGGACGCGTACGCCCACCAGCGAGTTGGGCGAGAGCCTCGGCAGGATGGGCCCGAGGACGATCAGGACGATCCCAAGAAGCGGATACGTCAGCCAGCCGGACCCCGATGACGAGAGACCTTCCCGGGTCTGGGGGAACGCCACGGCAATCGTCCAAGCGACAACGACGTCGAGAAAAGCCAGCCCGACCATCACGACAACGGCGCGGGGCCGAGCATCCCGCCGGTCCCTCCTCACCCAGATTGCCATGGCGGCGGCGAACACGGTCACCACCGCAGGCAGGATGAGCAGCTCCCACTTGCTCCCCCATCGATCGACCTGACCATCAGCCCCGAAGTGGGCGGGAACGGACCCGGACACGAACGCCAGCGCGACGCAGGCCGCCACAAGCGGAGCGAAGGCCAGAACCCACCAGATGACCCATCCAGTTCGAGAGAGCTTTCTATCACTCGTAGTGCATCTGTCCCTTCTGGGTAGATGAAGCTCGTCCACCCACCTAGCTGCCCAACAGCTACATGGCCGTTTGTCTTTGGCAACTCCCATACGCACATAAGTCTTGCACTTCTATCTGGGCCCGCGAGCTCCGATCTGTGAGCAGTGGGGCCAAAGGAGAGGAAAGTCCTCATCCCCCGCCAAGGGCGTGAGGCGAGCCTCAAGACTTCTCGTCAGCGACAGCCATGGTCACTCATCCCTTTTGCCGTCCACAAAAGAAGAGGCCGGAGAAGCACGGCCTCCGACCTCTTCTTGTGTGATGGGTATCCAGACAGGGCTGCCAAGATTCGCCTAGGAATGACATCGTCGTCAGCGTATCTGATATGGACGGGAGACGGTGCAGTGATGCCCTTAGAGCAGCTTCTCCACCGCAGGCCTCACGATGGTCTCGACGTCGGCCGTCGGCTCNAAGCGCTCGACNACGTTGCCCTTCCGGTCNACGAGGAACTTCGTGAAGTTCCACTTGATATCCGGCTTGCTCTCCCACTGCGGATCGGCCTTACCGAGCAGGTCGACGAGGACCGGCGTGATCCTGTGCTTCGGGTCGAAGCCGGCGAACCCCCTCTGGCTCTTGAGCCAAGTGTATAGGGGGCTCTCGTGCTCGCCGTTGACCTCTATCTTGCCGAACTGGGGAAACGTGACGCCAAAGCGGCCCGTGCAGAAGGCATGGATCTCGTCGGATGTTCCCGGAGCCTGGTGTCCAAACTGGTTGCAGGGGAAGTCGAGTATCTCCAGCCCCCTGCCCTCGAGGTCCGCATAGAGCTTCTGCAGGTCAGCATAGGTGGGTGTGAAGCCGCACTCGGTGGCGGTGTTTACTACTAGGAGGACCTTGCCCTCGTAGCGATCGAGCTTGACGTCGGCGTCGTCGCGATCCTTGATGGTGAAGTCGTAGATGGTGTGCATGTGTGTGCCTCCAATGGCTTGTCTTCTCAAAAGGACGGCCAAGACTTCCGCCGTGACCGTCTCTGCTTATGGGTATACCCTTATGCGAACAGAAAAATGCTACTAATTTAGGCATAATTATGATTGGGGTGAATCTTCATACGTGGAGAACCGCTAGGATGCTCGATGCCCGCAGGAACCCTTGTATCTCCACGTCACTGTCGTTAGCGGCGACCACCGCGCTGGTGGACGGAAGGGTTCTGCGCTGACAGCGGATAAGGAAGGATGAGCTGCGCATCTCTCGCCTCGTGGCATAGGTTTCAAGACATCTCGGTGTTTCGATCGCATTTCGGTATACGATTCTCCGAAGACCAAGGGGCCCTGAAGACAGAGCATGAGGTTGTTCGTTGGATTGGTGCGTCGCAACGCACCGGAGACAGGAGCACACCGCAATGAAGACAACCCAGCTACTAGGCATCGCCATTATTATTACCTAGCGCGGGTTGGCACCATTGCCGCCCGCGTTTCGCGGGCGGCCGACTATGCAGAGGGCCGCTTGGCATCGCCAAGAGGCCCTCTTTTTGTTGCGAAGCTCACCGAGGAGGAAAAATGAACGGTGTTGTCGTCATAGTGGTCGCCGCGATCGCACTTGTCGCTGGCTATGTTCTGTATGGGAGGTGGCTCGCGTCGAGCTGGGGCATCGACAAATCGGCCGTCACCCCCGCGCACCGCATGGAGGACGACCGAGACTTCGTGCCTGCCTCGCGCTTCGCGGTCTTCTCCCACCAGTTCTCGTCGATCTGCGGAGCGGGTCCTGTTACGGGCACGATCGTCGCCATGATGTTCGGATGGCTGCCCGTGCTGCTCTGGGTGCTNGTGGGCGGCATCTTCTTCGGAGCCGTCCATGACTTCGGCGCACTCTACGCCTCGATCAAGAACAACGGCAAGTCCTTGGGCCAGCTCATCGAGAAGTACATCGGCAAGACCGGGCGCCGTCTGTTTTTGCTCTTCAGCTGGCTCTTCTGCTGCATCGTCATCGCGGCGTTCACCTCGATGGTCGCTGGNACCTTCAAGTTCACGACGGCGGAGGCGGGTGGCATCGATGTCGCGAAGTCGTACGCCGGNGGNGTCGCCGGCACGATCTCGATCCTGTTCACGTTCGTGGCCATCGCCTTTGGCTGGGCCCGTCGCCGTCTCGGACTCTCGGGATGGAAGGAGATCCTGGTCGCGATCGTTGCGATCGTCGCAATGTTCGCCGTCGGCATGCAGCTCCCAATCTATCTCGACATGAACGGCTGGATCGTTGTCGTGATGGTGTACCTGGTATTTGCCTGCGCCATGCCCATCCAGACGCTCAAGCAGCCCCGAGACACCCTCACCACCATCATGATGGTCGCCATGATCGTCTGCGCGGTTGTCGGCATCTTCGCCCTCGGCCTGACCGGCGGGGCAACGATGACGGCGCCGATGGTCGCCGACTCTGGCACCTTCGCAGCCCTCGCGCAGAACGGCAACTACCTGTTCCCGGTCATGTTCGTCTCCGTCGCATGCGGGGCACTCTCCGGCTTCCACAGCCTCGTCTCGTCGGGCACCTCGTCCAAGCAGCTCTCACATGAGACCGACGCCGTGACCGTCGGCTATGGCGCCATGGTCCTCGAGTCGTTCGTGGGCGTCATCGCCATCGTGGTCGCCGCCATCATGTTCGGGGACATGAACACGGCCGGCACCGGCGCGCTCAACGCCGGGGCCGCCTCCACCCCGTTCCAGATCTTCGCCGCCGGCGTCGCCCGCGGCATGGAGAACCTGGGCTGCGACAAGACCGTCGCGACGGTCTTCATGACCATGAACGTCTCGGCACTGGCCCTCACCTCGCTCGACGCCGTGGCACGCATCGCGCGCACCTCGTTCCAGGAGTTCTTCTTCTCGAGCAACAGCGCCGCCGCACAGACCCAGGAGCAGGTGGGAGGGGTGCGCAAGGTGGTCACCAACATGTGGTTCGCCACGGTCGTGACCCTCGCTCTCGGCCTTGTGCTCACCTTCGGCGGCTACATGAACATCTGGCCGCTCTTCGGTGCCTCCAACCAGCTGCTCGGTGGCATGACCATGATCACGCTCGCCGTGTTCTGCAAGGCGACCGGCCGCAAGGGCTGGATGCTCTACGTCCCCGTCGCGTTCCTGCTCTGCTGCACGTTCACCTCGCTCGTGCTGAGCGTCATGGGCTGCTACTCGGCGGTCGCCGCCTATGGCCTCTTCGGGACCATCCCCGCAACGGCCACCACGGCTGCCAGCTCGGTCCTGCTCACCAAGGGTCTCCAGCTCTTCGTGGCCATCGCCCTGATGGTGCTGGGACTCATCGTCGCCTGGAACTGCCTGAAGGAGCTGCTCCACGTCAAGCCCGGCTCCATGCCGGACGAGGAGCCCGAGTGGAGCGAGCTTGGCCGTAAGCGCTATGCCGCCGCGCAGACGGACGCAAAGGCCCCCAAGACGACATCGGAAACCGTGACGGAGTAGATGATGATTCGCCGGGCCGGCCGTGTGGCTGGTCCGGCACCATTTCCTTGTTCCTATTGACATTGCACCATACGCAATGTATTGCTCATTAGGGCTATAGGACAAAACGTATTGCTGTGGCTGGTTGTCGGGTGTCAAGATGTTGTTTACGGAAGGCCGTGCTAACCCACTAATGACATATCTGCCNAGGAGCNGCGNNACCGAGCGCACAGACCGAGCGCAAGGAGGCGATAGGGCAACGAGATTGCTCAGGGTGACGCTGGCCTACTTCGTCTGGTTAGCCCGCGCCGTGTTCCGTTGGATGTGAGTATCTGGGCTGTCGTCCATCCTGACATGGCACAACACTACCGTTTATGGTATTNTTTNGCCATGTCCTACTATGATGACATATACGAAGTAGCGGTTGATCACCACTATCTCATCAGCACCGACGATGCTGCCCGCATAGGTGTGCCGTCCGTCGAGCTGGCGAAGCTCGCCTATCGCGGCAAGCTGGAGAACATCAGCCATGGCCTCTATCGGCTTGCACGCTATGTGCCGAGCAACATCGACCCCTACGCGGTGGCCGTCGCCCGTATGGGAGACGGCGCCTATCTCTACGGAGAGTCCGTCATAGCCATGCTGGAACTCGCTCCCACCAATCCCGCCTACATCTGCGTGGCGATACCCCGCAGGACACGCAGGAAGGTTCCACGCTCCATCCGCGTCAAGAAGGCCTCCGCCGCCGACACGGTAACCGAATATGAGGGTGTTCCCAGCCAGAGCGTCGCATGTGCGATAGCAAGCGCGAAAGACACCATGATGGATGACCGCCTGCGAGCTGCGGCAAAGCGAGCACGTGAGGAAGGCTATCTCATCGGACGAGAATACGATGACCTGAGAGAATCAATGGGGTGGCGATGAAGACTCCCAACAGCAAGAGAAACCTCGACATGGCCATCAGACGCATGAGCGTCACGGATGAGGACTACATCAGGATGAGAGCTATGCTCGCGAATGCGATCGTGGCCCAGATGATGCCGGAAGGTGCGGTGAAGGGAGGCTCTGCGCTCAAGATCAGATTCGGCGACGACTGCACGCGGGCGACGACCGACCTGGATGCTGCAGGAAAAGGCTCCCTGACGGCCTTCGTGTCCGACTTCGGAGAACGGTTGGCCAACGGTTGGAACGGCTTTACCGCACGCCTCGTGCCCCGTGAACCGGCTAGTCCGGAAAGCGTGCCTGCGGCTTATGTGATGCAGCCCTTCGATGTGAAGCTCGACTATCTGAAAGGCGCATGGTGCACCGTGGTATTCGAACTCGGCCATAACGAGATCGGGGACGCCGACGAGCNCGAGATGGTATATCCGGCGGAGGCGAACAGGATGCTTGAGACGATGGGCTTNCCCGATCTCGAGCCAATCCCGTTGATGCCTCTCCATCATCAGATAGCCCAGAAGCTCCACGCGGTAAGCGAGCCGAGCAGTATGAGAGCTCACGACCTGATAGACCTGCAGTTGATGGTAGATGACGGCGACGTGGATTACCACCTGACGAAGCAGACATGCGAGAAGCTGTTCGCCTACAGAAAGATGCAGCCTTGGCCACCCATGATCCAGATGGCAGATACCTGGGGGCCTCTGTATGATGAACAGGCGAAAAATCTGGCCGTGCTACCAACGGTCGACGAGGCCGTTTTTTGGGCAAATGCGCTGATCCGCATGATTGACGAGATCGTATAACGACCCAGTCGGCGGCCAAGTCTCAGACCCATGCATCAGCAAGTCATCCCTCAGATTGACAGGGAAAAGACTATCTCAATAGATAGGCTCTTGAGCACGTCTCCAGGAAAGTACTCAGCTCCAGCTGTTCTCTAGGGGTCGTACGCCAGGACGTTGTTTACACGCGACATGGGAGGGAGACCCCCGCAAGTCGTGGCAGACGTAGGTCATGGCCCAGGTCGAGCAGCGCACCGATGTTCGCAACGTACTCAGACGCGAGTGCTACCTGGACGTCCAGTCCAACCTTGCATGATCCCATACGCAATCTCCCACGGCACCATCGAGCGCGGGGCCCAGCATGTCCTGGGCAAGCGTGGTCGTCGCCGCGAGCGAACGGAGGTTCTGCGAAAGACCGGTCTGCGAGCAGAGCCTCCCGAAGACCCTCCCGTAGCTCACGGTCCACTCATCGGGAATCGCGAACGCCCGCGGGAGGTCGATCCCCCTCACCGCGGCCTCCCTCCGAATGCGCCTCTGCAGCCTTGCCCCGTCGACGTCACACGACGTCGCGTAGACGACGATGTCGACGAGGTCCTTCACCCTCGAGGAGGGACGTCCGCCATGCCGCTCGATGATGGCGCAGAGCTTGTCCGCGAGGGCGCTCTCGACAGGGTAGACGAGGTAGATCGAGACGGGCGACATGCGCTTGGTGCCGACCATCGGTATGAACCGCACGNNCAGNCCACTGCGACACTCGTCCTCGGCCTTGGTGGGGCTCGCCCCCGGCAAACTCGAACGTGACGAAGTCGCCCAGGTCGACCTCGGCAAGCCCCCTCAGCTCCGACGGGGCGTCCCCGAGGCTCGAGCCTGCCGACAGCAGGTCGATGTCGCAAGTCGCCCTGGCCGCCCTTGAGGACGAACGACGCGTTGCCATTCGCGAAGACCCGGCAGAGAAGCCTGTGAAAGTAGAACCCGGATATGGCGCGGCCTGTGTCGAGCGGTGAGGCCTTCGCGGCCTCGCGTACAGCCATCTCGAGCGCGGCGGGTGTCTCATATCTCATCGCCCCTCCCCTCCGACAAGCCCTGCATCTGCCAGCAGGCCGTCGTAGACCCTTCCTGCCTTCTCGACGCCATATCTATCACACAGGAGACCTCTCAGACGTCCGAAGTCGAAGCCGCTGTCGCCGCGGACGGCGTCGCGGAGCGCGTCGGCAACGGTCGAGGGATCCTCGCCGTCGGTCACGAGGTCGGATATGGTCCTCTCGGGCCTGGTGACGGGNNTGCCATGCTCGAATGTGACGTCGGCACGCGCGATGTCCCTCACGCCGAACCTCACGACAGGGTTCCTCGAGTTNATCCGCCTCGGGGCGTAGACGCGATAGGGAGACAGGTAGAAGTCGCCGATGTCGAGCATCGCGGCGGCGGTCGTGCCGCCNACGACGATTCCGTCCCAGTCTGAGGTTCGCGTCCTCTCGTGCGTGAACCTCGCCGGGGAGGTGAGCTTCCACACGGCGGCAAGCTCGTCGGTCTCGGACGAGCCGGAGCCCACGAGCCGGTAGGCGCCACGGCACACGCGCTCGACCCTACCCGACTCGGCGGCGTCGTGGAGCGCGTCACGGGGTATGCCGAGACGGCTGGCCTGGGCGGTGGTGAACACCCCCTCGGACTCGGCGAGTCGCGCGATTGCCGTCATGTGGCTCGTAGTATTCATGCATCGATTGCAGGTTATTTGCCTACAAGTGCAACATCGTTTGAGACCTATGGATGCGTTCGACCCCGAGATGGACCTACTACCGTGGAGATTCGCCCCTCACATGAAGACCGGCCCGAGCATCCCGGGCCACCACCGATGCCGCGATGTTCGACATCTGCGCAAGCGTCGACCCGCGCTCAAAGTGAGCAGGAGGCCCGAGCCTCGAGGGCCGGCGCCGCCAGAAGGACGACCATGGACATGGGCGCCACCGTGACGGGCATCCCCATGGACGAGCCGACCATCACCGAGACAGCAAGGACCATCTGCGCGGCGCCCTCGGATGACGGCATCGCATTCTCCTTCGGACGCATCGGGCCGATCCGCAAGGATGACGAGTACGCGAACCTCCGGGTCCACGTGAGGGCCAGCTGCGACAGGATCTTCGCTGCCCTGAAGGTCGACGCCACCACCGGCACGCCATCACGCCCGCTGCCGTGCGCTGCCCCTACGAACCCGTCCTCGACGATGGCACCATCCCCNCCCGAGCCTCGAGGGCCGGCGCCGCCAGAAGGACGACCATGGACATGGGCGCCACCGTGACGGGCATCCCCATGGACGAGCCGACCATCGCCGAGACGGCAAGGACCATCCGTGCGGTACCCCCGGATGACGGCATCGCGTTCTCCCTCGGGCGCATTTAGCCAATCCCCGCGAAGATGACGAGCACGCGAACCTCCGGGTCCACGTGAGAGCCAGCCATAGCAGGACCTTCGCTCCCCTGAAGGTCGACGCCACCACCGGCACGCCATCACGCCCGCTGCCGTGCGCTGCCCCTACGGACCCGTTCTCGACGATGGCACCATCCCATCATGGCGTATTCCCTGGAGACGATACCCGCGGAGAAGTTCGAGACCATCGTCCGCCGCAGCGAGGCGAACGGGTGCGCACATGACTTCTATGGCCTCGACCTGCTCCTGCGCCTCCATGGCGACGCCATCTGGGCCCTCTATGCACGGACCAACTCCTCCGCGCAAGACGTCAGCTTCGACGAGGTCGTCGATTCTGTTCTGGACATCGGGAAAAGGGCCAGGACCTGAGAAGGGCGAACATCGNCCGGCCCCTCTTATCGCGACTCGGAGTACGAAACACCTTGAGAGCTCGAGACACAGCTCGGTCGCCGACGAGGAGAACGGGCGCGATGGCCTGCCCGTCGTGGCGGACGATGACGGCGAGCGCTGCCGCCCGCCTGTACCACCTCATCGGCGCCNACTNGTGGGAGGAGTGAGACCNTGGGGGCGAAGGACAGACCCGCCCACGGGTGGCAGCCAAGCCCTCCCACGGCCGCTCCCCTCGCGCGCAGGGACACCTGACGTGCGCGAGGGGAGCGATGGTCACCATGCATCCGACGCAGCCAGCCTTGCCAATGGTCCCAGCGCCTCGGGGCTGGAGGACCTCGGTCTGGCCGTCTGGGCTCGTCCGGGAAGGCGTCCGCGGCCCTCGGTTCCGTGGACCCTCCGCCTGCGAGTTCGTGTCCGCCGTGAAGGATATGCTCGTGGCATTGCCAGACGAGAGGGAGTGGCATCCATGCCAGGACCACGGGACAGGAACAAGGGATCATGGTGCCCATCGGAAAGGGACTGGGCGCTCGCGCGCGAGCTCGCCTCCGCGCGGGAGGCACGGCGCGGCACGGCCGCATGGGTGCTCCTCACCCGGATGCCGGCCGACATGGGCAACGCCTCCTACGACGACGGACACAGGGTCATGGACGTCGCGAACGGCCTCTGGGGCGTCTACGGGGACACGAACGAGCTTGTCACCCACGACATCCGCTCCGTCGGAGACATGGCGACCGTCCTGGAGCTCCTGGCTCCCGCCGCAGACCTGCTCAGGGACACCTCGCCCGCCGACCCCGTGTGCGTCCACTGGAGACACGCGGGGGACGGGCTCCGCCTCGACGTCTTCAGCATGGTCGAGGGGAAAGGGAGGGCCATGGCCCTCGCGAGGAAACGGGACGAGGAGACCGTCCGACACGTCTCGAGCGACGCGCGCGTGATGGTCCCCTATGTGGGCGCGAGGGGCTTCGACTTCCCGGGGGACTCCTGGGGCCACTACCTGGGGGCGCGGCATCATCCTCATCTGAGCGTCGTCGAGTAGAGGGGTTCCGTATGGGTGCCATGTGCCGCACCATGGCAGAATCCTCACGATGCTCGGATGGCATCTGGAGCAGGGCATCGCGCGTCCTCTCACGCCATGACCATCCAGACGAAAGCGAATTCATGTCCGCCGGGCAGGGTACGCTCACGACATGCCAGACGGAAGGAGACCTCCATGCCAAGCCCATGGGACAAGGAGTCATGGCGACCGTCCGAGAGGGACTGGGCGCTCGCGCGCGAGCTCGCCTCCGCGCGGGAGAAGGACCGCGACGCCGTCGCCTCGGCCCTCCTCGCCCTGGTGACGAGCGGCGGGTCAGGAGATGCCTCCTGCGAGGACGGGCATGAGATCAGGGATGCCACGGGCGACCTCTGGGGCGTCTATGGCGACACCGACGAGCTCGTCATCGGGACCCACGACGTCGGATCGGTCGCTGACACGGAGGCCCTCCTGGAACTCCTGGCCCCGGCAGTGCGGACGCTGCGGGACACCTCCCCCGCCGACCCCATATGCATTCGTTGGGAACGTATGGATGACGAGCTCTACTTCGATGTCTACAGCCTGGTCGACGGGAAGCAGAAGGCCCTGGGTCTCGCAAGGGCACGTGGAGAGAAGACCATCCGCCATCTCTCGGACGACGCCGACGTGGAGGTCTCCTACGAGGGGCCAAGCGGGTTCGGCTTCTCGAGCGAGTCCTGGGGCCACTACATGAGGATNCGGCACCACCTCGTATAGCCTCTGTACAAATGAGATATACAGCCCGTGCTAGTGCTGGTTAGTTCAATAGGGCGTCTTTGGAGAGGGATGCGGCGTAGACCCTGGAACTGTATGGGAGCGCCTGGGACATGGGAGATCCACGACCACGCCAGAGAGCTACGCCACCGCCGAAGAGGACGATGACGTGAGGACCGCCGAAGTACATCGACGGGCCGCTCGAAGACGGCTGACGCTCTTCGATACGGTTCTCGGGTCTCCTGCCTCAAGACGAAACCCATGCGCATCATCACTGGGTTGACAGCAGGCATATGGGCTCTGGTGAGATAACGTAGCATGCATGTCAGACCATCTGTCGCGGGTGCTACCGTCCGACGGCAACGGAAGGGGCAGGGATGGATACGGCCGATCTGATCATACGCTCCGCAAGGACCTTCCACGAGGAGCTCGAGCGTGACGAGCACGGGCGATACCGCTCTTGGGGGCACTGCTACAAGAATTTCCATGACGCCAGGGATGATTCGGGAGCGGACCTCGACTATCTGAGCCTCCATCTCGCCTTCTACCTGGCAAGCTGGGGCATGTACCGCGGATCGTCGTTCCTGCTGCAGAAGGACTACCTGGTACATGCTCCTATTGTGCAGGAAGTGCTAAGAGACAGGTACGACCCCCTGCTCGACATCGAGTGCGCAGACATCCGCAGAGAGCCCAACCTCAAGCTGCTGGAGGACCTCGGCAATGCCATGAGAAGCCTCTATCGAGAAGCACAAGTGACACCCACGGACACCCTGGTCACGAAGGTTCTGATGGGCACCCTCGGGTGCGTCCCTGCATATGACAGGTACTTCATAGCGGGAATCAAGGACCAATCCGTGGTGGGCAGAGGGGGCTACAGCTACAACAGGAAGTCCGTCGCCGCACTGGCTGACTTCTACGTAGAGAACTCCAAGGCACTCGAGCGCGCAAGGAGTGGCCTGAGGGTCGATGGGTTGGAGTATCCCCAGATGAAAATGCTCGACATGGGCTTCTGGCAGAGGGGCTTCGAACTTGACCCAGGCAACATCGCGAAGGAGGCGCACTAGGCTTTCCGCTCTCGTTCACAATGGGAACGAATATGCTCTGTACTAGGATTGGTTAACTCTCCTGCATCGATTTGCTCTTCCGGACATCTACCTTCGGATCGTCCGACCACCGGATGCGAGAGGTCTCAGGCTACTTAAAGAACGCGCATGGCGTCAAGGAAACTCCTCTCGTACATGGACATCCGTTCGCGGAACTCCTCGTAGCCCAGGCAGCCGGACGGAATCCCGAGCCCAACCTTCCTGACCAGGATGTCATCCTCCTCGCTTCGCCTTCTTGCCTTCTCGCCAGGACATCCATGGCCGGCAGAGATGTGCGCCCCTCTTAGGACGTGCATGTCGACGTCATCATCGCCATCGCCTGCCTTCTTTGGATGGAGGAACAGGCCAAGCCTTGCATCGAAGCGAAGCATGTAGGCGAGCACCTGCAGGTAGTCGGCTCCATGGACATTGTCCGTCGGCTTGTACTTCGCGTCCGCGACCACCCTCGCGTCGGCATCCCGGGAGACGAAGTCAGGGTAGATGAGCCCACACTCCCCGTCGAACAGGTACTGCCTGCCCTCTCCTGCCCTGTTCCGTGGATGGAAGAACTCGTCGCCGAGCAACGTGGCCACGTACTCCTCCCAGAGCCAGGCGCCGTCGAAGAGGACGCCGCGCATCCTGCCTGCGTCTCCCTGCAGCAGGATGCGGTCGTCTGAGAGGATGGCCACGCAGAGCCTCTGCAGCGCGAGATAGTCGGAGTAGAAGCGACTCCTCACCGGCAGGCGACGGTTCCTCCCCACCACCCTTGCCCTGTCGCCTTGGGAGTACGACGGCGTCAGCTGCCGCACGAGCGCGACGGCGTCGCGCACCTCGCGGTCCGCGGAGAGGAGCCTGCCGAGGGCCGGGCTCGCACCCATGTACTCGATGACATGCCGTACGAGCTCGGTGACGTGGTTGTCGGCCGTGAGCTCGCGCGTCGAGTAGGCGACGCTGCCGGCGAACGGGACGTCCCTCGCCATGTACCTGGGGACGTCTATCGTCCCGCGCACATGGGCATCGTCGTGCTTCTGCCTCACGTATGCGCGGAGGACGCCCCTCCTGACCGCATGGACGAGATAGCCAGGAAAGGCGAACGGCAGGAAATGACGATAGCCCTCCCTGCCGTCGAGCGAGAGGGCGGAGTCCACGACGTTGAGGTGCATGACCCGCTGCAGCATGTAGATGAGAAAATAGTCGTTCCCATCCGAGTTCATATTTCCAGAGAAACGAGAACGGATGGAGAGGCTATCGCCGTCACATGCGAGAAACCCCGTGAGGTTGGTCGTCCAGAAGCCCCCGTCCTTCCCTGTAAGCACCATCTGACCGGCCTCGAGGTCCTCTGCCCCTTCAAGGGTCGGAGGGAACACGAGCAGCGAGTCCTCCTCGACGAGCGCCCCCAGCGACCGGTCGAGGAGCCTATGTGCAAGAAGGGTCTTAAGAAAGCCTGCGACGGTCGGATCGTTCGTCCCATTCGCCCCATAGAAAGTGTTGTCCTTGTAGAGGAAGTTCGCACACATGCTCAGTCCTCTTCGGATCCACCATCGTCGGAGTCGCCGGCAGACGCTCCATCCGCATCACCGAGGAAGACCTGCCGCATTGCCTCGACCTTCTCGTCGACCTCGCTCGCACCCCTCGTCCCGCGGAGGTACTCGCGGACGAGCGGCCCAGCTGCTCGTCCCACAGGTCCTCGAAGTCGTCACGGACGGAGTCTCCCTCGCCCAAGAAGTAGCTCGCCCCTATCTCGTAGGACTCCCCGAGGTCGTCGTCCTCACATATGAGCCTGTTCAGCTCGTCCATGCGGGCCTTCGCCTCGTCCTCCCCCTCCTTGCCCGCAAGCATGCGCTGGCTCTCCTCGGCCGTGACCTCGACGAAGCGGAACCTGCGGCGCATCGCGAAGTCGAACGTGTCGACGTTCCTGTCGATGTCGTTCATCGTCCCGATGACGTAGACGTTGTCCGGGACGTAGAACCTCCAGCCCGGGTCGTCGTGCATGTTCGAGTACTGCGTCTCGACGCTGCCGGCGGGGCCGCGGTACCCAGGGTCGATGGAGAAGAAGAGCTCGCCGAAGATCTTCGAGATGTCGCCGCGGTTTATCTCGTCGATGACGAAGACGAACCTCCTGTCGTCTGCGTCCCCCGAAGCCTCCTCGCCGGANGGCACCGACTCCTGCGAGTAGCCGGGCAGGCCATAGTCGGATTCGAGCCTGTTGACGATGGCACGCCTGTAGGAGTCATTGCCGCCAGCCGGGACNCCTTTCTCTCCTCGGTAGACGTTCCTGCACTGCTCCTTGTTGAAGTAGGGTGCCTGGCCGCCCCGGCAGAGGACGTCCCCCTCGCGCCCGGCGGTCCTCAGATAGAGCGGCTTTCCCCGCACGGTGTCTATCGTGTAGTCCTTCCCCTCACTCTCCGCAACGGCAACGTCTTCGACCAGGTTGTCCCAGACGTCATCGAAGGAGGCGCCTGCCGATGACGTTTCCTTCGGCTCCTGTGCCTCGCGGGCCCTCCCCACGAAGTACATGAAGGAGCCTTTCTCAAGCTTGAAGCCCACACCTCCCTGGCCCTCGTCATAGGGGCGCAGCCCCTCGACGAAGTCCGTGTAGTCGTAGCTCGGATGGAACTGGACGAAGCCGAACTGGCCTGATTCCTTGAGGCCATCGGGTTCGCAGCCGATGATGTGCGCCGCAACCTCCCTGGCGAGGTGGGACTTGCCCGTTATGGAAAACTTTCCATAACGGGAAGACCCACCTCGCCTGCGCACTGTGCGCCATCGCCTGCGCCTCCCTCGTCGAGGCCAGGTTCCTCACCGCCTCGTCGCTCGTCATGCGCCTGCGACGTGCCAAGGGGGAGGCCAGGCTGGACCGGGAGCTCTCGCAGCTCGGCCGCGCGAGGCTCCTCGTCATCGACGAGCTGGGGTTCCTGCCGCTCGACCCGGACGGGGCGAGGCTGCTGTTCCAGGTCGTCTCGGACGCCTACGAGAGGCAGTCGCTCGTGATCACCACCAACCTCGAGTTCTCGAGGTGGGGCACCGTCTTCGGGGACGACCAGATGGCCGCCGCGGTGATCGACCGCATCGTGCACCACGGGAGGCTCGTGCAGTTCCGCGGCGAGTCCTGGCGCGTGCGTCATGCGCTCATGCAGCAGGGAGATCAGGCGGCTCGGGTTCCGTGACGCCATGGCTCAGAAGAAGATGACGTTGGTGGCTCAGAAATGCTTGACGGAACACAGTCACCGCTACAGTCGAGCCTGTCGGCAGCACTGCGCTAGCGGACACTGCCCCGTCCCAGTGCCTGTTACCC